>Ga0310690_10000226_pt1 | contig 133199 bp, 146 predicted proteins | sample AusTroGonzalo_MG_2_FD_207661 | JGI IMG/M metagenome (GOLD analysis project Ga0310690, IMG submission 207661) | Bovine rumen microbial communities from tropical cattle in Woodstock, Queensland, Australia - Gonzalo_04 (v2) (version 2) | ecosystem: Host-associated > Mammals > Digestive system >...
TTACTACAATATAGAGAATCCAAACTCCGCAAAGACCTAAAACCCTTAAATAGCTTTCAGGATTATGAACTTCTTCAACAATAGCACTTACAAAATAAGCTAAAATTTCCATCTTAATCCCCATTATCTCTTTGTGCAAAAACATAGCAAATCAGCAAAATCATCAAAAGGAGTGAGCCGGCTAAGACAGAATAGCCTATTAGCATAACGTTTTCAAATATCGAAATCATCATTCAACCTATTTGAAAGCGTAGTTATTTCCTCATCATCTTCGCCTTTAACCGGAAAATTCTGTGCTTCAACTCTGTCTTTTTCTTTGCCAAAATAAAACTCCATTTTGCCAGTCAAAACATCTGCAAATGAATAATGTTCAGGTAAAGTCCAAATTGAGTTAAGAATAATATGAGAAACTTGTCCAGTCTGACATAACAGATATGCGTATCTTCCAACGCCGTCTGAATTAATACCAATCACTAAGTAATAAAGATTATCATGCAAATTCAAATAAATATCACCGACTTTAACCTTTTCTGGAAAGTCTTCTGTTTCGGCAACTAAAGAATCAGCATCACCAACCCACGCATAAAAATCAGTAACGCTATCTATCGTTTTATTTTTAAAAGAAAAAGAATCCTGACAATCCGTTATAGGAGCTAATACAATGTTTTCAAGACCATGATGAAGTTCTGACTTTCGACAAACCTCTATCATATTGCCAGGAATTAAAAACCTGATACCAACAATGGTATTTAAAGGAAATTCTATCTTAGTTGGGCGTTCCGGTCTTTTTCCATTAATTGAATAGATTGTGCAGTATTTTGTTTTCATTTAATTCTCCTTAGTTGGTGTTAAATAACCCTTTAATCAAATTCAGTCGGACAAGAGCCTAGTGCATCATAGTAGACATCTCTTTCAAATTTTCTTCTTTCTATGTGTTCTCTTGTTTTATTTAGAAACATCTCCGTGTTTTTATTCATAGCCTCAAAATAACGTTCCTTATTTTTGGAATCGTCATCTTTCCACATATTCTTTCTTATTTCAGAGATTGCTTGTCTGGCTAAAGCGTCACATCTCTCATTCTCAATGTTACCGTCATGGCCTTTAACCCACACTACATTAATGTTATGTCTTTTAGATTCTTTAAGATACTCTTGCCACAAGTCTGTATTAAGAACAGGACTATTATCAGACTTTTTCCAACCTTTCTTAATCCATCCGGCAAGCCATTTTGAAATCCCGTCTGCTACATATTTGCTGTCTGTATATAAAGTAATGTTTAAAGGTTCTTTCGTTGCTTGAAGTCCTTTAATGACTGCAGATAATTCCATACGGTTATTGGTAGTCATTTTTTCGCCACCGTAAATCTCTTTGCGATGCCACTTCCACATTAACACTATACCATAACCGCCAATGCCAGGATTACCTGAGCAAGCACCGTCTGTATATAACTCAATTGATTTTAAATTGTTTTTAGCCATTTTGAAAAACTCCTTTACGGAGATTATAACAAAATTTTAAAAGAAAAATAAAGAAAAATTTTCAAAAAACTTGGAGTCTATCGCTAAACCCTTAAAAGAACGCTCTATTCTACTTAACGTATGAAAAACCCTCCAATCCTTCTTATTCTACTTTAATTTTATTCAAATCTTTCTCTGTCACGAATCAAAACCCGCAGAGATGAAATGAGAGAAGATTTAAAAGTTAAGCCTTTAAGAATCCATAATCATAAACCAAGGGTATTAACTTTTTACTTAACACTGAATAAGCCCTATCAAAAGCATCAAATTTAATTGGCAAGTTTTCTCCACTTTCATTATATCGCTTTATTGCTTGCCTTATCTGATACCAACCAACATCAGGACGATTTAATTTAAGTTCATTCCGTATTTTATGGTCAAAATCCGTCTCAAAGTATCTCTTCCAAATAAGTTTGCCTTGTTCTAACACATCAGATGCTTCCTTAGAGAAATTTTTACCCTGCATATATTGAACCATAAAATCACTCTCAAATCTATCTGGTGAATTTACTTCGGACTCTGTAAACGGAATAAAATGATTCACAATGCTCCATTTTCTATTATTCCATTCTAAATCATTGGCACTTGCAGTGAGGTTTTTCTCATTAAATAGCATATAAACCAAACAATCATTTTTAAATTCATTCGGAAGTATTTTGCTAGGTTTATAAAACTGGTCATTATGAATTATCCAAGTATTAGTAATTACTCTTTGAACAGCAAAAATCATAGATGCTTTATCCAAATTATCCGGTGTTACATAAAAACCATGACCTCTCCCTGCCGCAGAACTTAAAATATAGGTATAATTTGCAGTATTGTAAACATCGTTAGTACCAGCACACATATAACCTATAGCATTATCAGACCATGTTTTTACTAGTGGTTTTTTCATTGGAGAAGGACTAATACAGTTACTTAAAGGAATTATCAGTTCTTTATTAGCACGTTGCCTTTTAATCCATTTACTAAGAAAATTAGATGACGAGATATTGTAAAAACTTTTTCTCCCAATCTGCTCAGCTTTTTCATTTAAAACTTCACAACTAATTTCATCAATTAGAATATGCTTTGCATTTTCTTTATTATTAGTTTGCCAAATACAAAAACTAATAGGAAAATTTTCTGAAGAACCCTCAAAGACTTTTGAACGTATTATAAAACCATCTTGAAATTCAGCATTCCATATACTTCTAAATTTTTCTAAAGTTTGAGCATTTACATATTTTGGAGTTGAAAATATTGCCAATGTTGCGGTTGGTATCTCTTTTGCAATTCTTACAATAAATTGCATAAAAAGCTCATTAGTAGCTTTTCCATAATTATCCATACAGAACTTAGCAAATTTTGTTTTGGCAATACCTATCTTATTTTTAGCTTCTGCCACATTTGATGTATTGTTTGCGTTCGTTGCTTCTCCCCAAGGCGGATTTATTAGGACTAATATTTTCTTGGCGTTTTTACCACTTTTAGCATTAGCTATTATCTTTTGTAAGCTTTGAGGAACTTTGTTTGTTATTGAATAATCAATGTTTCCGTTATCATCAATATCATCTTCAAGATAATCATATTGAAATTTTTGAGCGGCAGCACAAGTTTTTGATGCTTTCATAATATTAATGTCTTTTGAGTCTATTGTACTCATGAATATATTACGAGGGTTTGAGTGTTTGGTTTCAAGATTACCTACCCCGCAGCACATATCCCAAACAATATAGTCTTTTTGCCAACCTTCACCTAATGTTCTGTTTAAGAACTCATAGGCTTTATCGACAACGTGTAACGGTGTATAAAAAGCACCTTTAAAATGCCTTTCATCATAAGGAATCAATGTATCTCGTCTCTCAAGGATATAATTTCTATATTCTTCTTTCGGCGGTCTATCATAGATAGCCCAAAACTTATTATATCCGTTAAGACTTCCAATTTCATGAAGCTTGCCATTAAGGCTGAATACAGGTTTATTCCCCTTATGTAATAATTCGGCAGGAAGATTGTCATGAGTGCTTATATGCCCATCACTCATAACATCCGCATAAAACAAAAGGTCATAATCATTTTCAGAGACATCCTTTATCTCTTTGCCAATCATATTAACCCATTTATCAAAAACCATTCTTAAATTGTCAGGCGTAATCTGGGTTCTGATAAGCTCACCATGTTCTATAGCATTATGAACCGCTTCAATAAACTCTTTTTCATTATGTTCAATATTATATGATACAAAATGAGTACCGATGAAGTGGCTGACTTTATCTAAAGCATCTTGAGTGACTTCGCTTGCCGATTCTCCCCATTTGATGTTAATGGTTTTGTCTTTCAATAAAGGCAACGCTACGTCCGTTTTCATCAACGCAGCTTTTACACAATCGATAACACATAAAAAAGGTGGGATATATTCACCTTTTTTCAATGCTTCATTCACATAGAATAAAAGTTGCGTAAACATTGAATAAGTTGAAACTTTATTTCCGACTTTCGCTTCAAACCAAACCTCTTTTGTCTGTATGTCAATGAGATTCTTTTGATAGCCTTTTAATTTCAATGCTTTGATGTAAATATCCTTAACATCTTCTTCAGATGATGCCTTTTGTAAATCTTCAAATAATGACATAATTTTCCCCTGAGACGCTTATCCATCTTCTAATCTAAGCTATTTATTATCAGGTATCAATCTCTCAATTACCTAACAATACATTATTATACAAAATTCCGGTATCGTTTACCTGCCTGATAAACTTAAACCAGGATAAATATTCGTTCAAGTATCTGGAAGAGATACCCTTAAACTTTCTAAGAAAGTCTTTCATTAATGAGTGATAGTTATTCACGTTATTGATATGATAGATACCTTTCTTATGGGTTTTAACCAGTTTCACTAACTCTAAGTCGTTATCTTTGGCAAAGTCATTATAAGCGGTACAACCATCGGTTACTAAGACTGACTTACTTTCTACTCTATTATTAAGAACTGATTTAACATCTTGGCTAGCTATTTTTCCATTCCCATAAACCTTAGAGACTATGTTATAATTCCTGTCAACTGCTACTAAGATTCCCTGTTGTTCGTGAGAAATTCCACGGTAGTTAGCTTTACCACCTCTTTTTCTGGGTTTCACTCCTTCAATATGTTTACCTTTATGAGATAATAATACAAAGGTTTCATCAGCCTCCACAATTCCATTGAGAATATCATTACTGCATTTATTCTCAATAACTCTCATTATCTTATGTCTCCAAGTAAAAGATGTCTGGATGCTGATTGATAATTTTAAGGCTATCTGTTTAATTGTTTTCCCTGAAAACATTTCTCTTATGTAAGATTTCCAAAGAGAGATACCTTTCTTAGTTCTGTTAAATATGGTATTCCGATACTCCGTAAAGTGTGTTCCACAATCTTTACAAATAAATCTTTGATTGTTAGAGACTTTACCATTCTTAGACACATGGAAAGACTTACATTTCGGACAGTAAATTACTTTGTCAGTATTACCCGATAATTCCAAGTTATCATTAAGTAACATATTCTTTAACTCTTCTTTCTGAGAGTTTGAGAGATTATTTAAGAGTTTCTGTAAGTCTATCATGGCTGTAACTTCTCTCTTACTTATTATACTTTAATTATAACAGAGTCGGAGAGGAGTTACAACAAAAATCATACGTTAATTAGAATAGAGCGATTTTTTAACGGAATAGTCCCTTTTCATAGATTATTTTCCGGTCTGACTTAATAGCTACCTAACCAAAGTCATCTTAAATTCCTCTGTCAATAAAAACTGGGAAACTTTTTATATATATATTTACATAGAGATTATTTTTAAGAAAGGAATGGTTATGAATTATATTAGAAATTTAAGACAAAGAACTTTAAATAACAGACGTAGAATTTTGTCGGCATCGGACAAATACCAGCCTGGTGAATTTGGTTATTGGTGGACTGTTGAACTAGGGAATGAAGATATTGAAGGCAAAGAATATAAGGGAGATATTGAATGCCCTAATAATTTAACTTCATTATATGGCGCGCCTAAAAAAGTATATGGTGATTTTGATTGTTCTTACAATAAATTAATTACATCTTTAGATGGGGGTCCTGAATTTGTAGGTGGCGATTTTATGTGTTACTTGTCACCATATCTTGAATCCTTATATGGTGCGCCTAGTTACGTAGGAGGTAACTTTACGTGTTCTAAATGCGATAATTTAAGAACTCTTCTTGGAGCCCCCCAAGCAGTAGAAGGTAATTTTAACTGTGACCATTGTCGATATCTTAAATCCTTAAACGGTAGTCCTGAATATGTAGGTGGAAATTTTGAGTGCGGATATACTGGGATAACCTCTCTTGAGGGAGCTCCTAGAGAAGTAGGCGGTCGCTTTGATTTTCATCTTTGTATGCATATAGATTCTTTAAAGGGTATGCCCAAATATATTAATGGTCAAGAGTATCGGGATTATAAAGAATTTGGTAAAACACTTACTCAACGCTTACTTTCATTACAGGTTTTGGATTAATGTTTTAACTACGTCACTATTTGTCTTTCTCTAATGGTATACAGATAGTGACGTGATTTTTTGAAAATTACAAAGAAATAGTTTGCATCAATTCTCGAAAAGATACTATTCCGTCTTCATTTAATGTGATGTTTTATAATACAAAAAGATTTTCTCTTTTGCAAGAAAAATTTTCAAATTTTTTCAAAATCAACTATTCAATAAATCCAAGCCACCACCAGACATCTGTGAAGTAAATACAACAGGTGAAGGTAATTCATACATTAGAGGTTTTGGTTTTTGCTTCGGTTTAAACGAGTTTTTATAATTATATGATTTATTTATCTCATCAACAATGTTTATCTGCGCCTCTCTATTATTATCTATTGCCACATTTCTATTAACATAAACATTTTTATTCGTACTAACACCTGTATTAAGATTATCAAATTGAGCATTAAACGAGTTATTGTCAGCTAATTTAATATTACCTGAATTATTATTAATAGTTTCAGACATTTCGCCAATATTTGATAATTTATTAATATTATCAATAGTAGTTACAGTTGAAGTATCGCCACCTTTTTCCATCATATTATTTGCGATATTACGAACTTCTTCGACAAAAGCACTAACTTCTTCTTTACCCATTGAAGCGTTTTTATCATTGCTGGCGATTCCTTCAAGAATCTTAGAATCTAAAGAGACTTCATTCAATTTCTCTGGAACTGCATCAGGAATACTTTTAACTTCAACAGGTTCAACTGGCATTGCTTTAAAATCTTCACCTTTAATTCCTGATGTGTCAATTTTACCTGCTTCACTTTCTATTCGAGATACCTCTTTATTTAATTCGTTTAACGTTTGCTGCGCTTTCGCATCGCTATTATCCCAAAGAGAAGACCACCACTCTTTACCGGACTTAATTATATTATCAAAAAACGTTCCAAGTTCTTCTTTAAATTTATATGCTAAATAACCAGCAACTGCAACGATAGCACCGCCAAGAACTAGCTTTCCAAAAGCAGAGGCAATTGCTTTCTTTTGCTCCTCATCTTTTTTCTTTTTTTCTGCTCTTTTAATACCATCATCTTTTAAATCGTTAATATGATTAAAAAATTCTAAAAGACATTCTTTAAGTTCTTCACGATTAAAAGCATCAACTTCATCTAATTCCGCATAATTCAAATCTGCTTTACTCTTTGAAGGCTTTAAGTCTTTCATACTTATATCAGACTTAAATTCTGGTGGTATATTTGCGGTATGTCTGGCTTTACTTGTATCTCTCCGCATACTGAAACCGGGGAAAGACTTTTCATAATCAGCATAGAAGTCATCATCATAGTCATAGCCTTCTTCAGAATCTTGCAACTCCAAAAATTTCTTTAAGGCCAGCCTTTTATTCCACTCACTAGCTTTTATTATATTAGAATTTTCTTTATCACGGTATTTTTCTTTAAGAGTTTGTAAAAACTGCTCTTCTGTTATATTATCAACATTAGCATATTTTCTAATAACATAGAGCCAATCTTCTTTACTAACACCGGCTTTTTCAGCTTCGCTTTTAATAGTTTTCATAGCGGCCTGTGCAGAACCTAAAACAACAGGAATCGAAGACAGTGGTTTTGTTACTGCTCCAATAATGCCATCTTGGTCAGCAAGAATCTCAGCTAAGCCAGCCATATCAAAATTTTTAATTTTTTCTAATAATTGACTGGCCCCATAAAATAATTTATCTTCCTCCTGACGGTCAAATATAGACCTGTCGGTTTCAAGTTTCATTGTTTTTTCACCAAGCCAAGTCAATCCACCCCTTGTAGCAAAATCAGCAATATTAAAAATACCTCTTGTTGTATAGCCAATTGTTTTCATAAGAAGATTACCACGGTCGAATTGTCTTGCCATTGATTTTGCAATTGAACCAAAAGCACCTCTTATATTGCCACGATAGGCTTTATTAATAAATTCAAAAAGAGTTTGACTAAAAACAGAACGGTTAAGACCATAAACAAGATTGTCTAATTTCTTTTCAGTCTTTACTATCTGCTTGTTTTTCTTTACAAGACTTTTAGCGTTTCTCTGAATAGTAAGTAAGCTTTTATACTCACTCTCTTCCTTATCTCTTAAAGAATGTAAAATATTGTCTAAAGCATCAAGACCTCTTTCAAGAGCATCTTGATTAACCTCACCTTTAATATTATTAATTGCAGTATTTAAAAGTCGTATTAAACTTTGCTTGTCTTTGATTTTAAGCTGGCTTAACTTTTCTTCATCTCTGCTATACTGTTCTTGCAGCTTGTCATACTCATTCTTGCGTTTAACAAGTTCTTTAGCAAGTTTCTTTTTCTTTTCTTCTTCTTTATTAAGTTTCTTGCCGGCATTCTTACGCTCAATCTCATATTTTAACTCATTCCTAGGGTCGTAAGATTCATTAATACCACCATATGTTCTATATCTATTCGCCATTGCTTTTACCTCACTTGAATCTTACTTCATCGTCTAAAGTTATCTTTGGAGTTATTTGCTTAATAACATCTCTTTTATTGTTAGCTTCAGGTATCCCCCAACCATTTTGTGTTTTACGAAGGTTATCCCTGTCTAATGTTTGATATTCTATATTACTTACTATATCAGGTGTAGAGCGTCGATACATATTAATAGAGGGTGTATTATCTAGCATTAACATCTCAGCTTTTTCAGCAATTGGAATTGCTCTGTTATTTTTTATCTCTTCATCTTCTTTTATTAATGTCTTAACTTCAGAATCAACAGCTTTCTTTTTATTTTTATTTAAGAGCTTATTAACTTCATCCATATTCCAAATATAATTGCCCCTGCCGTCCATCATCATATAACCACGGCTTATGGCACTAAGATTGATATCCTCTTGCTTTTTTGCTAATGTTTTGTCTTTTGTCTTTTCATGATACCAATCCATAACATCTTCAGTAACATCAACGCCCGTTCGTAATGAATGAATCATTGTGCCAACGATAAACTTCCCAGTATAATAAGAAGCGTCACCCAAAGCGATAAAAGAATCAAGAGGGTGTTTTAAAGGATTAAAGTTCTTAGCAAGATTAATATATGATTCTGCAAGGTTTTTATCTTTGTCTTTATTAAACCTCTCCTCAGCAACTCGTAAATCAAGACCCTCATCATAAGCCTTTTTGGTTTCTATTGCCAATTCTCCGGCAGCAAGTGCCATGTCGGTAGCAATAAAACTCGCCGTCACACCACCAACTCCACTAGCAACACTTTTAACTGCATTGACAGGTGCCATCGCAACTTTTTTAGCTCCTGTTTTTAAAAGACTGCCAACCGCTTTCATACCATTAGATGCACCGGTTTTGATTCCTTTAATTGCACCAGTAACCATGTCTTTTCCGGCTTTTAATAAGTTTGCACCAGTAGCAAGTGGATGTAATAAAGCTTTTCCAAATAATTTTAGTGTATTAAATAACCACTTAGTCGCATATAACGCTTTTCCAAAAATAGCTTTTGCACTTTTAAATAAGTTATTAATAAGAACAAATGGAGCTTTAACAGTATTAATCAACCATTTAAAAGGTTTTATAATACCAGCAAACGCTGCTTTCATCATTGCCATTGGAGAACCCAATCCAGGAAATACAGTAGAAGCTGCTACACCGCCTAAAAAGATAGAAGCTAATGTTCCTAGGAGACCGCCGGACTTTTCATCTTCTTTATTTTTAATATTATAATCTTTAGTAAAGAAATCTGGATGCTCTGCGAAAAATTCATCAAATGTGGTATTTAAAAATAAGGTAAATTCTTCTTTATTTATTAAACCATATTTAGTAAATAATCTATGTGATTCATTGTTAGGAATTGATTTTAAGTCTGGATTCTCTTCTTTACTCTCATTAAAAAGTTTATCAACAGCAGAAAGTCTTTTAGCTTTTGGTTTTTTATCTAATTTAAAGTTCTCTTTGGCCTTTTCTTTAACTGTTTTCTTTCTTTTTAAAGGCTTAGGAATATTAATAGATTCTTGTTGATTATCTTTTTTTGCTAATTCTTCTTTAATAACTTGTGCAATCTCATGTATTTCTCGATATTTATTCGCTAACATTTCAATTAACGAATTAATATCAGAACCAAAAGAGTTTACACTATCTTCGGCTTTTTTAGCCTCAGCAGATATTTTATCTGCAAAATTATCTTTTAAAGCAGAATCTTTTATTTTTGTTTGTCTTTTTGGTTTCGGCGTTTTCTTAATAGTTGGTTTTTTTGATTCTTTTTTACCGTTATCTTTAGCTGATTTTTTTAAAGACGACAATTTTTTCTGGCTTTCTTTAAGATTGCCAGCAATCTCGCTTTCATCAAAATTGTCGTCTTTTTCAACCATAATTTTTACCGATTAACTAAACACAAAGCCTCTATTAATTTTAATTGCCAAAGTTGTTTTTTCTCAAACTTCTCATAAATATCATCACTTAACGTAATAAATGTTAGAAAGTCGGAATCTTGGGAAGTGTAAACTCCGGAAGCGTACTGAGACAATAAACTAATTCTATCTATTATACTTTTATCTGTATAACGGGGAAAGAAGTTCATCGGGTCCCAAGTCAAGAAATATCTTCTCAGGTTCAGCCTGTACTACCTCCTGTTTACTCATTTTATCTAAAAGCTTTTCATAATCACTTTGTGCTTCTTCTTTAATAACCTCTAATACTAAATACTCTTTAGATTCTTTATTTTCCATTTTACTTAATGTTACAGCAAAACGTTTAATCTTATCTTCAAGTTTTGCTTTATATTCATTAACATCAAATTTTAAATCTATGACAGTGACATACTCTTCAACGCCATGCTCAAGTTCTTTATCAAATTTATTTATAACTTTAACAGCATCAAGGCCATTAGACATAATATAATTGTCTAAGTTATTCATCTTTTCTTCCCAAGTATTGCCTTTGAAATAAATAGCATTTTTATAAATAAAGGCAGTCTCTTCATCTACCTCTTTATCAAAGGCATTACTGAATTTCATTCTCGGAACGTCAAAACCTTTGTCTTGCCACTCTTTAAACCTTTCTTTTGTCATATCGCAAAGCAGAGTAGTAACATCATCTTTTAAAACAGTTGATATGTTTTTATTAAAATACTTAGAAGTCCATTCTATCGTTATCGGCGTTGACGGATATGAATTAACTCTGAGCCAGTAACAAATATAACGAAAATCGCCATAAGTAAGAACTTCAATGTCTCTATCAATGCAACCTTGAATCGCCTCTTTAAATGATTTATAGTTCGCCTGTGCTGATGCTTTGGTTAACTTCGCTGCATCTCTGATTGACAGCTTTCTAACATGAAGACTATCAAAATCATAAAAGACAAAATTAGAAGGCAAAGCCAAAGCCGTAAAATTATTGTTAGGAGTTTGAATATTAGAGCCGGCATTAAGCAGTGAGTTGTCAGAGGTATCTTGTTCAACTTTTGCTTGTTGAATCTGACCCATACCCACAATATTCAAGTCTTTTAAATTAAGACTAGCTTCAGCAGACTTTATCGTTGCTTGTTTTATGATTTCTTTATTTATTTGTTCTTTATCGTTATTTTGAATATTTATCATTTGATTTTGCTACTCCCATTATTTTATTTGTTTTTCAATGTATTAAGTTTATTATTAAAAGCTTCCATATCGTTTTTAATAATATTGGAAATTTGTTTGCCAGGATTATATAGACTTGAAGCTGCTGTTTTTGCGGACATACCCGCTTCCATCATAACGTTTGCCGTTGTTTTAGCATCATTATAAATAGAAACAATGTCATTTTTAGCATTAACAATATCTTTAAGCCAACCGAACAAACTACTATCTTTATCAGGACTGTCGAGTAATAATCTGTGTACGGACATTCTCACGGACAATTCTAAAAGAGCCGGCGAATCAGATGATAATCTTAACGGTTCTATGCTTGTAGGATAACAATGTGAAAAAACAAACTTGCCTTTCATTGAGCCGATTGCATCAAAAACTTTAACAGTAACGTTTTTCGCATAATCGCCGGGGATTCCAAAAGTCCCTTTTTCACTAATAACTTCTTTCATCCAAACATAAAAATATTTAAACCCTGTTAATTCGGTATCATCATACAAAGTAATGGCAATATTATCCATTGACATTCCAGTAGGCATATCACGCTTATAAGCTTGAGTATAAACGTCATTTGTCTGGATTGTTGGCGTTGGAATATCAATAGATTTGGCCATCATCATAAGTTTTTGCTCTTGAGTCTGACCTTCACCAAAATTTTTAATAGAATCTAAAGTTTCTTTAAAAGATTCTTTCCAAGATTTTTCTTTTTCGCCTGGTCTACTAACAATATCTCTCTGTTCTTGTGCTATTGGAATTTTACCATCAATAGAAGGAAACTCAATTACCCAACTATAATTAATCGCAAAGTCATCTAATGCCGAGATGTCTTTACGATTACGGGGAACTTTGCCGGTATTATCAACAAAGCTCCCAAGTCCAAATTTTCTTGCTACTCCTTTAATAATATCCATGTTAACTCTCTTTCAAGAGAGGCGAATTTATTAAAGGGTTACACCCTGTGAATCAACAAAGTAGTCATAAGAGAATGTCACGTCAATAGACACAACTTCGCCAGAACCGCTTGAATCCAAAGAAATTTCCGGCAAACTCTTAGGAAATACTTTATAATAAGTACCAACAACAACCTCTTTACCGGTGCTATCAAATATGGTAATAGGAAGTGTTATTGAATAAGAATCAGTATAACCAGCAGATACACCGTTATTCGTGCCATGGCACATCTCCATCCAAGTCTTAAATTTAGAATAAACAACAAAATCCGTTGTTTCATTAAATGTGATTCTAAATTCTCCACCGGTTTCAACAGGACCTGCTTGATAACGCTTAAACGTTGCAATAGTAGCTTCTAATGCAGCAATCGACTTTGAAGGAAAGCTACACTTAGTGCATTGCAAAGTCAATCTCTTATTATCAGTAGAACCTGGTATAGTGCCAAAAAGAGCAACAAAGCTCTCATTCGTCAGCATATCAGGCAAAGCATTAATTTCATCTCTTGTAATTCTAGTAACCATGATTCCTCTCTTAAATTTAAAAGTCCGACTTCTATAAATATATATATTGTGAAAAATCGGAATTTTAGATAAAAAACCTTCTGTTTTATCGGCAGAGGGATTTTAGAGGAATTGTTTTGAAATTAAATACGTTCTATTCTAATTAACGTATGATTTTTATTGTAACTTCTCTCCGACTATGGTTCAAATTTATTAGACAGGTAAACGATACCGGAATTTTGTATAATAATGTATTGTTGGGTAATTGAGAGATTGATACCTGATAATAAACAGTTAAGAATAAATTGAGTAACTATTAGGAAAATACTATGGATAGTTTAAACGCATTGAGTTTGTTTTCATCGTCTGGCATTGGCGATTTGGGGTTAAAAGCAAATGGAATAAAAACTGTTATAGCGTGTGAATTATTAAAAGAAAGAATGGATTTATTCAAAAATAACAATGCTGATACAAAATGTTTTTGTGGAGATATCTGGAAGCTACAGAATGATATTATCAAATATTACAGAGAAAATTTTAAAGAATCGCCTTTTTTAATATTAGCAACACCACCTTGCCAAGGGATGTCATCTAATGGGATGGGAAAAATGTTAAATGATTACCGTAAAGGAATCAGAAAGAAATTTGATGAAAGAAACAGACTTATTATCCCAGCAATCAACGTAATTAAAGAGTTAAAGCCTTTATATGTTATATTTGAAAACGTACCGAATATGACAAATACTCTCATTTATGATGAGAAAGACAATCTGGTTAACATAATAGATTTTATAAACAGTCAGTTAGGAGATATGTATGTTGGCAAGCCAGAGGTTATTGATTGTGCTAATTACGGCGTGCCTGAACATCGAATGAGATTATTGACAGTATTAACTCGTAGTGTTTCAGGAAAACAGTATTATAGCAATAATCATACATTATTACCTCCATTAACTCATACACAAGAAGATACATTGATAACACAAAAATGGGTTTCATTAAGAGAAGCTATCGGGAATTTACCACCACTACAAGCTACTAACGGAATGTCTGTTGATAAAGATAACCCTTTACATAAAGTGCCTGTTTTAGATGAGAAAAAGCTTTGGTGGATTAATAATACGAAAGAGGGAGATACCGCTTTTAATAACCAATGTGTTAATCCTTCATGTATGTATCAAGGGAACAAACAGCATAAGGCCTTTAGAGATGAGAAAGGCATTAATAGCAGCCAAAAAGATACGCCATTATATTGTGAAAAGTGCGGAAGCTTATTGCCTAGACCTTATGTTGAAGATAAGAAAACAAAAGAAAAACGTATTATGAAAGGTTTTACGAGTGCTTATAAACGAATGAGCTGGGATGAACCCGCAAGCGCTCTCACACAAAATTTTCAATATGCTTGTTCAGATAATAAAATACATCCATCCCAAGCACGTGTATTATCCTTATATGAGGGATTGCTAATACATACCATAACAAACTACCCCTTTTCATTCGAGATAAACAAAAAACTGGTTAATGATGGCTTAATACGAGATACTATCGGTGAAAGCGTCCCTCCTTTAATAATTGATATAATATGTAAGAAAATTTTATCTATAGAGAAGATTCAGTAATTGTTGGTTACTCTATAACCTATCCAACTATCCTTAGATAAAGTTTGTATGTAAGTTTCATCATTTAATACAATCACCCAGTTTTTACACATCTTTTTCACAGAACTTTTCTTCATAATAGAAACGCTTGTGGTTCTTCCCCCATCAGTTTTTGGTTTAACAATTTTCCCCCAATCTTCTATAGTTAATTCATTAGAGTAAAATACTGCTACGACAGTAGGAATGAAATCAATAAAATCCCAAAGGATTCCTATTAGATTGTTGGTTTCACGATGATGTGCTTTCCAATCAAAAGATTTCAACAGAGTTATACGAGTCTGACCTATTAAAGGTTTGGGCGTTTGGTTTGCAGATGGTGTACTACCACATGTAGCTTTAACTTCAATTCCCCCAAATTTAAAAGGACTAAAATCTGATTTATTATGTGGAAATTTTTTACCGTCAATAGTCGTATATAGACTTTCAAAATAATTTTTCTGTTCAATGGTGTTAGTTAGTAATAAATCAGGATATCCGTCTTGATGGAGATTAGATTGTAAAGAACCATTTGAAAATCTTTGCAAACTCCTGCTTAAATATTCCCCTACTAATCCGCTTAAATTTCTCATTCCTAATACTTCAAATATATTAATGTCAAATTTTATGGTTTGATTATATAAATCAGACATTGCGTTATTTGAGAACATAACAGCATCTAAAATTTGTTTATTTGTAAGTATTAAGTTATCGTTTACATATACTATGTCATTTTTCCTAGTAATATAGGTTTTCTTCATAAATTATTTTCCTTCAAAAATTTCGGAATCAAAAAATTCTTTGAGTGAAATTTCAAAGGAGATGCAAATTTTGTTTAAATTGTTAATTGATATGTTTCTTAAACCACGTTCAACGCTTGACCAATAAGTTCTATCAAGTTCAACATTAAACGCACACTCTTCTTGTGTTAAGTTTTTCGATTGCCTTATTTCTTTGATTCTTAGGCCGACTTGTTTTTGAATCATTAAAACTCTCCTTTGATACTTGGAGAGTTTAATCTTATGTGACTTTTAAATCTGTAGACTTTGAGTCTCTTTTAAATAAGTAAGGAATATTTATGAAAAATATCAATAATGAGTTTTTGACACTGTTTTTGTATCTCAATATAATATCTTTTCCTCCCCCCATTTTATCTCTGCAGGTTTTGATTCGGGACAGAGAAAGAATAGAAAAAGGATAAGGGTAGAATTAGAACTGGATTAAAGAGAGTTAAGAGGGATTTCATACGTTAAGTGGAATAGAGCGATTAAATAATACTAATTACAAAAATTCCCTCTTATATAAAATAGAGGGAATTTTTACAACCAACCAAATACCAAAGAAAAGATTTAAGTCTTGCTCTTAGCTGTTTCCAACTCTTTCAAAAAGTTTAGCTGATTTTCATCGGCAATCTTTGCAAAATCACCAGCTTCTGTAAAAATATTATCGGTAAATAACTCCAACAACGGAATCTTATAAAAGTCTGCTAACTTTAACAACTTGGAAACAGAAAAATCAAAGTTACCGGATTCCCACCGACAATACTGAACAACTGTAATTCCCAAGAGCTGAGCTACCTTCGTTTGACTCAATCCGCTTTTATTTCTAAAAAAAGCAAGTCTCTTTGCTATCGCTTTCAATCTTTCATCTTTTGCTTTCTTCATATTAAACACCCCTCTTTCATTAACGTAAATAACTAATTTCAAAACTTTGTTCGCTTTCAATATGGCCACCTTCAAAGGTGGAATATTTCTCGCTCACTTTTTTAAAACTTTCAAAAACAATTCTCGACTCTTTTCAATATCATACATAGCATTATGAAAATTATCGTCTTTAAAATCCACTTGCAAAACCCTGCATAAAGTAGCTAATTTAAAATTCGGGAAAACACTCCGAGAATCTAATGTCTTTATGGCGATTATCTGTGCAATATCGAGAGAAGGGAACCAGAAAAAATTACTGTAAGTGAACTCATAACCGGAAACCATATTAAAAAACTTTCGGATAAACGCTTCATCAAACTTAACATTATAACCGACTAAAAAGAATTTATCGTCACGGCGAGTCGTGTCAACATATTTCTTTAAATAAGACTTAATTAAATTAAAAGCCTCATCTTTCGGCGTATATTGATTCATAATATCTGGAGACAGTTTGTTCTTTTCGGCGGCGGCAGGTTCCCAAACACAATTGTCAGAAGGCTTTATATTAATACAAAACCTTTCCATCTCCCTACCGTTTATCTCAACAATAGCGGCAAATTGGACAATCTCGCATTTTTCTGCATCCAACCCAGTTGTTTCTACATCCACATATAATAACTTTGCCATAAAAACCTACCTCTTTTTTCCATTATAATTTAATTATACAAAATTAAAATTTTATTTCAAAAGATTTTCGATATAATTTTTTGCCTCCGTTGACGGAACTATTTTAATGCCATATTTTTGAGCGGTTTGTGTTTTGGTGCTCTCCCCACCGGCACTAAATAAAACCGTACATTTTTTAGAAATACCTTTAACCTGACCACCATTTTCCGTGATTATCTTTTCAAGATTTTTATCCCTAAAATTAGTAAAAGCAAAAATCATGTCTTTAAGTTTATCAGACTTAAAGGTATTTTCTTTAAAGACTACCAAATCTTTTATACTTGTATATAAAGATTTAAAAGAACCGTAACCTCCGACAAACAGATTCATGCACTGTTCACCGATACCATCAATCTCTAATAACTTTCCGGCATGAAGTTTATGTTTCTCGCCATTTTCATTTAACTCATTATTAAGAGCTTTTAAGACATTAGACTCCCCGAAAGCATTAATAATAAGATTAAGTCTATCAATACCCAGAGATGAACTGGAATCATTAAACGTATTTCCAGCATACATCAACTGCGCAAGAGTGATGTTTTTAACGGCATTGTTTAACTCTCTTTCGGTATTGACCGCTTTACTTGCCTGAAAGCCTTTTAATTTCAAAAGCTCATCATATTTAATGGTCAATAATTTTCTTATAGTATTAAATCCCATATCATATAAAGTGGAAATGGTTTCCGTGCTGACATTTTTTAAATCAAAAGAATTAAAGAACGCAATAACGGATTCTTTATTCTTGCCGGAACAACTTTCGTTCTTACAGACCAAATTGACACTATCGACAACCAATTTTTCTCCGCAATACGGACATACTTCAAGCAATTCATAATTTTTTCTTATAACAGTTCCAATGATTCTCGGAATAACGTCACCGGATTTAATGACCTGCACCTCGGCACCAATACCAAGTCCATTATCTAAAACGTATTTAGCATTAACTCCGGAAATTTTTAAAATATCCGTGCCATCAAAATTTAATGGCTTTTCCAAAACTACAACCGGAACGAAATTCCCTCTTTTAGTAATATTCCATTCAATGTCTTTTATAATGCCTATCTGTGAGTTTTGGTCTGCGACTTCCAATTTAACGGCTCTGGCACCTTTCGGGTTTAAACCGTTAGATTCTTTTCCAAGAGAATCGAACACATCAATATCATTAAGACGCATAACGATACCATCTGTCGCATATGGACAGTTTGTTTTAACTCTCTTAATATAATCAGTAAGATTATCTTTATCAAAAAAATAATCATCGTCCTCTCTGTTATTCGGGGAACGAATGTCATAACTTGCTCTTATAAAGTTATTATCACTAAGAAATTTCAAAACGTCATCGTGTCTTTTAAAGTTAAGAGAATCACTCTTAATGTCATAAGCGACAATATCAATATAAGGAAGTAAGTCAGAACCGGGATTACCTGCTTGTGTGAATTGACTGTCTGAGAGAATCGGACGCAAAACTCCACATACAAAGTTTCTGGCAACTTTATAAGAAGACTTTTCTTTCACGGTCTCCCAATTCTTTTTAGAGATAATGGCTTCTCCAATAATAAACGTTTTTGCATTAACGTTTATGTGTTTTGGAAAATTCATCAAAAGGCCACGATAAGTTATTAGCTGGCCCACCGTTCCATTGCCTCTTGTATATAAAGCGGTGTAGTGACCTTTCGAGTCGTATTCGATTAACATTGATAATCCGTCATACTTTGGCATGACGATTATCTCTTTATTATAATCCGTTATTTGCCGAGTATCAGACGGTCTTATCTTATTTAAAGAACCCATCTTAACCGGCAACTCCACTTTGGAATCTGTTTTGATTGCCGATGTTCCGACCTCACTTAAAAACGGATTAGTCGGGTCCTGTTCTTTTAATTCTGCCAAAAGAGCATCATACTCTTGGTCAGACAAAGCTGATTGCCCCGTAAGATAATAATCTTCAGAGGCTTTTTTTAAAATATTAACCAATTGATTACTTTCCATTTTTATCTCCTTTTCTACTTTATAATTTTAGTATATATAAAAAAATATTAAAAGTCAAAGGTTTAAAATTGAAAGTTTTAAAAATTTAAAATTAAAGTATAATTTTGCTTCAACTAGGCAAAATTTTTTGAAAAAAAGAGGCAAAAACACTTGCGCTTTCAAAAAAGATATATAATATTTATAGAGGGTCAGAAAAAATTTTTTAAAATACTTTAAAAAAAAATTGTATCTTATCCTTAGAGTATGCCGGAAAAGGGAAATGCGAAGTACCATTCTGGCTAACAAATTCAACTAAGCGTTCAAGGTCGTTCGCTGGATACAAACGCTTCACAAAGAGAATAGGGTTGAATTGGCTCGCAATAGTCAAGGAAAGTTGGCTATAGTCGGTCGCCTGTCACAAGGTAAAAGCTTATCGGCACTATCGAGACATAGTGGTCCAAAATATAGTGAGTTTATCCGCGCCACAGGTTGCTTGTTTTTGAAACAGGTTATGCGAATTGAGTGTACTGATTTGAAAGGTGCTAACATCAGTCCATGATTTGTAACAAAACTGACAAGCAATGGTAAAATAGGGAAACGGTAGTAGCTTTCTCACGCTGCCACAGGCACAATATTGTGCTACTAAAACGGAAAAGCGGGTACAGGAGTTGATTAGGAGGATAATGCCTTAATCAACAGCGGATTTAATCGTCTGCATAAGTTAAATCCGTAGGCATAAGGATAATTGTATCTTTATGTCGCCAGTGCGTCAAAGACGTGACCGCCATAGAAACGTAAGCCTCTGTTTATATTGAACCCATTTAAGGATTTAATATAAATAAGCCAGTTTCGATAAGCCGCATTGATTTACTTCACAGGATGACCCGGAGTTGTAACGTTTCGCCGTTACTAGATGCGTATGTAGAATATGAGGGGTAGTCAAAGCTCGCCATACTGAAGTCCAAATCTCTTAAATCAAAGAGATTTTATCAGAATGCAAAGTTTTACGCTTTTCATTGTTTGTTACTATTAGGGTGACAAGGATAAATGTATTCTTTTTTTAAAATATGTTTATCTTTGACACCCTAACTGTAACCTTATTTCCTCGACTAGGGATAATTATATTCAGAATATATCAAGCTGCCTCCTGAATATCCCCCTTATATGAGTTTGTTATTCAAATAGAATTTCTTTGAAATTATTTCTCAAAAAATCTTTAAATTTCTAATGAAAATCTTTAAAATATGTTTCTGGAAATCTCGGTTTATAAGGATTTTTAGGTTCAATACCGGGATAAAAGCAAAAAAAAAAAAAAAAAAAAAAAAAAAAAAAAAAAAAAAAAATTAAATAAAATAAAAAAATAAAAAAAAAAAAATATAAAATTAATAAAAAAAAAAAAAAAAAAAAAAAAAAAAAAAAAAAAAAAAAAGAACAATAAGTATATATAAGACTTATAATTTTTTTATATATTTTTATTCTTTTTTTATTCCTTTTGTTTCTGTAATAAGTTAAGTTAGTTTTAGAAAGATAACAAGAGAAGAGTAAGGGAGATGAAAACAAGAGAAGAGAAAAGAAGTGAGATGGAGTGAAGAGAAGAGGAGTGGTTAAGAGAGGTTGAAAGGATTTTAGAGTAGAGGAGAGAGGTGGAGTGGAGAGGTGTCATGAGAAGAGAAGAGAAGAGGAGTGGAGGGAAGAGTAGTTAAGAGTTGTTTGGGTAGTTAGGGGAGTGGAGAGTAGTTTGGTTAGTTATGGTAGTTAAGGTGAACTACTGCCACCTTAAAAGGTGTCAGCTTCGTGTTTCTCAGACAAAAGTTGGTTGTTAGCACTTATTATACTAGCAACTAGAGCTTTCATCTCCGCACGCTTAAAATTGGCGCGTTCCACGCCTACGTTTTTATAGAACCAAATCATGTTTTTAGCTGCATGAATATCACGGTCTTCGTTAACACCACAATCACATTTAAATACTCTATCGTATTGAGTTATTTTATCATGATATTTTCCACAGTTGGTACATAATTTAGTTGTTGGTAAGAACTTATTCAAAATTCTAACATTAGGTTTTTGTTTAAGTTTACTTTTAACTCTTCCTAATATAGAATATTGAATAGCTTTAGAATGACTATTTTTATGCCAATTACTTAGCTGCTCGTCTTGAATAACCACAGTTTCAAATTGACATATTTTAGCAACTATCTTATTTGCTAAGTCATTCTTTTTATTAAGAATCTTTTGATGAGCTTTCCGGACTTTTTCAACTTCTCTATGCCAATTCTTAGAACCTTTTTGTTTTCGTGCCTGATTCTTTTGACACTTTTTCAATCGTTCACTTTCTGGAATTTTTACAGAGAATTTATCTCCATTAGATAAAGTTAATGTAGTTGAACATCCGAAATCAATACCAATGATTCCATCTATTTTTGATTTTAATTCAGTTTTTGGGATATAACATACAAATTGAACGTAATAACCTCCTCCTTTATGTAATAATCTCGCATTAGCAATTTCAATACCTTGAATATCTTTAAATTGCTTTACCCCATTAACAATAAATGTTTTTGGCAATCCAGCAATTTTAATTCTTTTATTTGTTAAGATTCTATGGCTCACACCATATTGTTTTAAATCAATAGCAAATTCTTCTTTTGAAAATCTTAATTTACCATATTTTTGCAAACCTTTATTTCTAAGGGTTTTCATAGTTTTAAGATTAGCAATCATCCTCGAAACTAAACACTGTCTTGACTGTGCAGATAAAAACTTAATCTTTATATCTATATCGTTTAAGTTTTTATCCTTCTTTGTAATGTTTGTCAACTTAGTATTAAACTCTTTCAGCTTATTTTCTGAATTTGCTTCCAACCAGTTTAAGATGTAATTTTTATACCATTTCTGCTCTAAGAAAACAGTTTCTAAAGCATATCTTTGTTCCTTTGTTAAACGATTCTCCTGAATTTTAACACAAAAAGTCTTTACATCCATAGATTTGTGACGGTCTATGGTAGTCTTTTTTGTTTCAGAAATTTGTTTGTTCTTTAAAATACGCTTTTCTTCTATCATATTTTTAATATAACATATTTTTATTTGTATGTAAATAGTTATTTTAATTTTCTGAAAAATTATTTACTTTTTACATAGAATTTGTTAGTATTAAAAATAAAGGGAAGGGAAATCTATGAAAGATACATACGAATATTGCAACCATGAAAAATTTAAAATGCGCTATCATTTAATTTTTTCAACTAAATATAGAAAAAAGTTATTGTATTCTATAAGTAATGATATTAAAAATAGTATGAAACGTGCAGAATCTTTGCAAGATAAATGGAAGATTGAGTTGATGGAGATTGATAAAGAAAAGCCTGACCATATTCACTTTCTTATAAAGGCTACTCCTACCTGTACTATATATGAGATAGTGCATAAATTAAAACAAGTTTCTACTTATGATATATGGAAGAAGCATTTTGATTATATGAGTAAGTGGTATTGGAGTGGAAAACATTATTTATGGACAAGAGGATATTTTTGTTCTACGATAGGAGATGTTAGTGAGAAAACATTACAATTATATATTGCAAATCAAGGGTAGCAACATTCATATAGCCACCCTAAAGGGATGGCATCTTTCTGTTGTTAATTTCTGTAAATGATACCGGAATTTTGTATAATACTGTATTGTTGGGATAGTGACAAAGCATTTTAATAAATATGTAATTTGTAAACCAGAAGAATGATACGTTATTCTTGTTTAATGAATTAATTTTGGGAAGATAGTATATGGACATTAAAACGGTCGGGAGTGTTTGTTCGGGAATTGAGGCTGCATCGGTTGCTTTTAAAGATTTTCATTGGAATTTTGAATGGTTTTCAGAGATAGATAAAAATCCATCAAAAGTATTAGCTTATCATTATCAAAATGTGCAGAATGTTGGTGATATGAATCTATTACCAAAATTAATTCTTGATGAAAAAATTAGTTCACCGGATTTAATTTGCGGCGGTACACCTTGCCAAGCATTTTCTTTGTCTGGATTAAAGAGGGGATTATCAGATAGCAGAGGTAATCTAACTTTAAAGTTTGTTGATATAATAAAAGCTAATGATACAATCAGACAAAAGAAAAATTTACCAAAAACAATAGTTTTTTGGGAAAATGTCGAAGGTGTTTTAAAAGATAAGACTAATGCTTTTGGTTGCTTTCTATCAGCATTATCAGGTATTGATTGCTTGAGCACAGATAAGTGGAAAACTGCAGGATATATACATGGAAAAGACCGTAATGTTGCCTGGCGTGTTTTAGATGCTAAGTATTTTGGTATACCACAACAAAGAAAACGCTTATATGTACTTGCAGGTGGTACGGATTTCTATCCTGAAAATATTTTATTTGAGTTTTCAAAGGAGTTAATCAACAGTAAGATTGATTACTCTGAAAATAATTTGACTTACACAATAGATAATCAGAAATTTGAAATCTTTAGAAGTTATACTGACTGTTTATATTCATCATATGGTACGAAGTGGAATGGTAACGCCGCCGCTTATAATGGGTCTTTATATATTGTTCAAAATGACAGATTAAGAAGATTAACGCCGATTGAGTGTGAGCGCTTAATGGGATTTACAGATAATTATACAATGGTTGATGGATTATCCAATACGGCCAGATATAAGTGTATTGGAAATTCATGGGCAATTCCAGTTGTTAAATGGATTGGAGAACAATTAAAAGACTGTCAGTATGATGAAAAATCTAAACTAGATGATATTTATGTACCTGACTTATTTTATCAAGATAACCTTATAAAGCAATTCGATGAAAAAGATAATGTTCGTTTAAGTAATGGAACTTATATCAACATATCTGTCTCTCCGAATATTAGAAAAATAGGAGATATGAAAAATATATTTGATAAGTCTCCTGATAAAGCTTTATTTATATCGTCTACTGGATGTTATGGCATTTTGCGGAGAAAAAGGGAAAGAAATCTGACAATAAATAAGCGTTTGGAACAGATACTTACATCTATTTCCAATGAAACTGACCTTTCAATAATTGAAAAAGAGTCAAGAAAACAAAAGAGAGGCAAATATTCTACTTAGTAGACTTTAATTTTTCTCGCCACTCTTGCATACCATACGTTAATTAGAATAGAACTAAAATTTTTTGTAATTTTCCTTTAAAAAATGTTTGACATTATAATTTATTTATATTATATTAAAAGTATAAGGACAAACAAATAAAAGAAAGGAGAAAAACATGAGTACGTTCTTAACCACCAAACAGAATGAGATTTTGAATAAAGTCGAGTCGTCTTACGACTACGAGAAAAAAGAAGTGACCGCTTCTTTCGAGTCGTTAGAGAAAAAAGACTTTGACGATGCGGCAGCAGTAGCGGATTATTATGATGGTATGATGAAAACCATCGACGAGGAAATTAAAAGGCTTCAAGCTCGCAAGAAAGAGTTTGAAGCTAAAAAACAAGCAGTAAGAGATGCTATCTTAGCAAACCTCTTAACTGATAATGAGAGCTACAAGACAGCTCTTCACTCTTTCACTATTAAAGAGACTGAGGCTGTTGAGGTGGAAGATGGTATTGACTTTAACGAGGTGCCGAAAGCCTTTGTTGAAGTTAAGAAGTCGATTAAGAAGGCTGATATTAAAGCCTATCTTAAATCGGGTAACTTTGTTAAAGGCGTTACGATAAAACTCAATAAGAGTTTGGTCGTGAGATAAGAGAAATAAGAGGGGGTTGAAGATTTAAAATCTCCCCCTCCCCTTTAAAATTTTCTTATATATATTTATAAGAGAGATTTAAGGGAGAATCAATGCAATATACGGTTTTACAGACACCAAAGTTTTTAAAATGGAAACAGAGTATACGAGATGAATACCTAAATGATACAATAGACGCTAGAATAGAGGCAATTAAAGTATTAGGGGATTTTGGGTATCATAAGAAAGTATCAGGTACTAATAATTTATTTGAACTAAAATTTGATAATGGTATTAGGATTTATTAAATCAATTCAATTAACTCTTGTTTAAATCTGTGAAATAGATTACAATAATTTTAATATATATTTATAAAGGAGTATTTAGTTGAAAACAATAAGTTTGCCTTATAATTGTTCTATAGAAGATAGAAATTTTATTAAAGATGAAATCTCTAAATCTTCTAATATGGTTAGATACTCCTTCAATAGATTCAAAGAAAATCTTTCAGAGAAAGAAATTAGAGAATTATCTAAGAGTCTTAATAGAATACCTTCAGATAGTTGGTTAATCCAGTGTGCCATTAAAAAAGCAGGATATTTATTTAAGACTAATAAGGATTCTAAAGTTATCTTTGGGGGTAAGTTTAATTTCTTTCAAAGATTGAAAAAGAAGATTAATAGAGGAGAGTTTAAGAATAATAGATTATTATCTATTTACTCTCAGGGTGAGATTTTAAGAAACGGTAACAGAAAATTTAAACTTGACTTAGACTCTAACTCAGTAATTTTTAAATTTTCATCTAAGAAACACATAAAGCTACAATTACCTAATCTTAGAAAGAATTATCTTTACGAGTTAACTAAGTTAGAAGAGCTATGTTCTAATAAGAAAGCCAGTTTTTCAGTTGAATTAAAATTAGATACTATATCAATAACTTTTGATGAAGCATTAGTATATCCTAGTGATTATCAAGGTTTTAGTAACAGAGTAGCAGCTATAGATATGAATCCTGCCTCAATAGGATTCTCAATTAGTGAATTTGATGGAGATACTCAAAAAGTTTTATATAGTGAATTGATAGACTTTTCATACTATATGAAAAACTTGCATAAGAGTAGTGATTCTAAAGACTTTAAATATCAGAATAACAAACAAAAACATGAACTTAGAGAAGTAGCTAAGAGAATTATAAATATCTGTAAAAATTTTAAAGTATCTCAATTTGGAATTGAAGACTTAAATTTCAAATCTAATAATAATCTAAATGTAAGAGAACTTAATCGTAGAACTAAAAATAAATGGAAACGTATTTGCTTGGTACAAGCAATTAGAAAGCAATGTATTTTAAATAACATAGAGTTTAAAGAGGTTAATCCTTGCTACTCATCATTTATAGGTAACTTAAGTTACAATTATCCTGATGCTATAGCTGCCTCTTTAGAGTTAGCTCGTAGAGCTAATTTCAAGTATATCAAGGGTAAATTCTATCCTAGTCTTATAACAAAAGAAAGTCTATTTAACCATTGGAAGGAATCAGTAGACTGGATGTATAAGTCTTGGAAAGAGTTATTTGATATAATAAAAATGTCTGAATTGAAATACAGACATTCTCTGGAAGAATACTCTTCCAGAGTTTTTAGCAAATTCTATTCTAAATCTAAAATAACTTTATACGGTTTTAAATAGAGGAGAATGGAATTTGTATTTTATCGTATTGTGACCGAAAAGAAAAAGAGGTATTCTGATTTTTACAGAAATAAACACAAGAGATAGGTATGAGAGAAGCAATTTTTTAAGGCTATGGAATACATTACGTTTAAGGTCCCCTAACAGATGCCAATAAATCCAGATTTTTATACGCAAGACTTTAAATACCTGCTGATTCCTCGAATCCGCAACAATCAGACTTATGTTGATTTATTTAATGCAATGTCTGAGGTGTTTAATAATTCATTTTACTATGCTATCGAGCAGCTTAGGATTCTAAGAGACTCCACATCTCAAGATAGAACAATAAAGATTGCATTGGCAAAAGATTTAAGTTTTGATTATAAATCTGATTTATTTACAGATGACGAATATGATTCCGTTAATCTGTTTGCAAACAAGTTTAATAATAAGGTTAAGGGCACTGAAGATTTTATTCAATTCTTAGGATGGGTGAAGGGTGCTAAGTTTAAGTGTATTCAACTCTGGGCGACTGGCGAAAAAGATTATGAGAACTTTTCTGAATACACGAACCAGGTTAAACAAAATTCTAAGATTGATGAAATGGGAACAAAATCTTGGTATCCGACTTCCCATGTCAACTTAGAATACGATGGCAATTTGTCATCAATTGACGAATCTGATATTGAATACCTTTTTTATAAATGCGCTCCGATTCATCTTGTTCTTAATGCGTATGCCGCCGCTTTTACGGCAGAGATATACAATCTTTGCATGTATATCTTAAAACCATATACAAATACTCATTTTGTTATTCCTTATGTATTTAAGAATATAATCAATCTTTATTTATCAACAATCGCAAGAACTAAATCTCTGGACACGTCAACGCTTGCACAGACAACGTATCTTGCAAACACTTATAATAACATCATATCTTTTAATAAAAGCATGGATTTGCAAACATTGACTTCTATGAAAGTATATGATAATCGGAATTGTGTTGCTGAATATACTCCTAAAAATTCTTTTAAAGCTGTATTTGCTCCTAAAAATACGGCAAGATTAGATTATCTTCCCGAATCTAGTAATCAACATCATATCGCAAAAGGTATCTTAATCGAATCGCAGTCCATGAATTATCTGCTTAATTCATTTATGCCGGCCACAAGAAGCGTAAATCTTTTTGCCGGTACTTACACGTTTAGCGGAATTGGCACTTATGAGATTTATAAAGATAATGATTTATTAACGACAGTAAGCGACTCGTCTTATACGTTTATTCTATCAAATAATGCAAGAATTAAATGTGTGCCTGTGAGCACAACAGATGCCTCACGATTCCAGTTAGAACCAATGAGATACGCAACTTCGTTTATTAAAACAACAGATATGGCAACTACCAGATTAGCTGATTCTTTGTATTATAATATTGACTTTGCATATAACGGTTTATTTGCACGAGTTAAACTTGACAATGACGTTAAAAATACTTCCGGCGTATTATTGTATTTAATGTTTGATTATGCGAATTATATTGAGATTCGCCGGAATAATGATAAAATTAATTTCAATCTTGTAAGAAACACTGCTTCTATTTATACAGGCGTTGATGATTATACCGGTGATGTTTTCTGCTATATTAATAATGAATACATACAAGTCAATAATATTAATTACCCGATGACATCGTTAATGCAGGTTAACTTTATAACATTCGGGAGTAGACAAGGCAATAATGCCATTGACGGCCATATTACTGATTTAGAGGTTTATGGTTTCTGAAAGTTTTGGTATTTTTTGTTATATATATTTACGGGGGATTCTTAGATATGATTTTAAATGTTGATAGTGATAACTATAATAAGTTTGATTTTTACAGAGAGCTCTTAAGAGATGCGGATGCCAAAAGAAATTTTGTTGCTTTGTTTGAAAAGCAATCGTCTATGATTAGCAAACTTGAAGCATACAAAGATTATTGTGATTATGTTTTTGGTAATCATATTGCAAAAGATATTATAATGGAAACCTTTGAACTCAAAGTGTTTTCGATGGTTGGGGGGTATCGTGATTATTCTAAATATCATCTTTCAATAGATGATATAGAAGATTACCTGACAGCCGAATTTGAAGAACTCTTAAATAAGATGGTTTATTCATTATATCTGGAGTTTGATTCGGAAGATAAAGTTGAATCTTCGGTCAGAAAGCATAAAAAACTTTCGAGAAGAAAATTCTAAAAGAGGGGGTTTTGATGTTTAATCATAGAAAAATAGTCCGGTCGGCAAGCAAGCCAAAAAGTTATGAATTTTATAGACGACAGATTCATTCTATGATTTCTGACATCATAGACGACTTGGAACTTGCTGACGAGATTTTTGAAACAAGTGGTAATAATCCTTTGTTCTCATCCAATGAGTTGATTCATATGGGGGAATCTGTCTCAAGGAGATTGCAAGATATACAAGATAATGCAAAAAATATTTTAACAGATTTGGCACGGTGAGGGAAATTATGATTAGAAATAAAGGTTTAAGAAACAGGGTTTTAGCCGATGAAGTCAATTTTAGTGATTTTGACGATTGGTGCGGTTATGTCGATGGCGTGGCTGAGAGAGTCGCTCATCTGGCGATGGCTACTGCTAAAAGATACCATACCCACGGTGGACCTAATAGATATGGATATGAAAAATCAAAAGAGCTTAGTATTGATTTAGAAGATGGCCTTTTAGAGATAGAATTACTTCTTGAAAACATTTATAATAAAATTTAGAAAGGGAAAGCTATGGTTAGAAATAGATTTTTAAGAGATAGATTATACAATAGGCGCAGGATTTTGTCGGCATCTGATAAATACAGACCTGGCGACTTTGGTTACTGGTGGACTGTAGAATTAGGCAATGAGGATATAGAAGGTAAAGAGTATAGAGGTAATATAGAGTGCTATGATTGTGACCTTACTTCATTAAAAGGCGCCCCTAAGTACGTTGATGGTGATTTTTGGTGTTCTAATAATCAACTCATCTCACTCAAAGGTGCTCCTCAAAAAGTAGGTCGTAATTTTCTTTGCGCATATAATGAAATTACTTCACTCAAAGGTGCTCCTGAGTATGTTGGCTGGCGTTTTGATTGTGCCTACTGTAATAATTTAACATCACTTGAAGGTGCGCCAAGAAAAGTAGAGGAACGTTTTTACTGCGATGGTTGTCCTAATCTTTCTAAGAGAGAAATTCTGTCTCTCAGAAATTATTGTGATATTAAAGGTAAAATTGAATCTGATTATGGTGTGTTTTAGTTTAAAGGAATTAATAAGATGATTAGAAACAGACTTAGAGAAAGAATTTTAGCAAAACGCCGTGTGCAAGCTGACTTTGATTTTGACAAACAATGTAAGGCCTTGGACAAACTGGCTAATAAACTTATTAGCCGGATTCAAGCGGTAGTTGATAGGTATGAGAGAATGGGTGGTCCCGACAGATATGGCAAAGACTCAAAAGAACTTGCTAATGCCATTGCAGACGGTCTTTTTGAGATGGATAGTATTGCTTCGGAACTACAAAAGAAGATTTAAAATAAAGAGGTAATCATGACTAATCACAGATATTTTGTAACAGCAGACGTTATTAATACATCTGAAAAAATAATCGAAGTGGAAAAAGTAAACAAAGCCGTTTTAGCCGCTTCCACTTCTGAGGAAGATACTGCTTTGTATAATTCAATCTTAGACGTTAAGTCATGGTTGCCTCCTGCTTCTAAGGTCTATGACATATCTGCTAATATTGAAGATTATGTTGTTATTCCAGTGCCTATTTTCGTTACTGACCTTCCTAACAGAAATGGAATCGCTTTTCCGTTATCTTACTTAGTTGATTTTAATGCAGATGCCGGATGTGTTGCTTATAAGACATGGAAAGGTAAACCTGTTTTCCAAGAACATAAGAATGATGTTCTTAAAGAAGCTAAAGGCGTTATCTTTGACTCGGTTTTAAAACCAGCTCCCGAATTTCAAGGTGATTTATATAAGGTGATTTTGCTTGTAGGAGTCGATAGAACAAAAGACGCTAAGCTATACAATGATATTGTTACTAAGAAATCGACTTGTTATTCTATGGGTGCTTATGCAGATGATTTTAAATGCTCGGTTTGTGGGGCATTAACATCCAAAGGTGGGTGTAATCACGTCTCGCAGTTTAACCCTAATTTCTCGTTAGTTGATAATAAATTGACTTTCTTGAATGCGATTGGATGCACAGGTTTTGAAATTTCAGTTGTTGCTACTCCTGCTTTTGTTATGGCGCAGAATCCAGATTGTGTTGAAATTTCTAAAATTGTAAAATAAGGAAAGGCTTTAAACAATGCAATATGCTTTAAACACAGAAGATTATTCATTCAAAGATAAAATGGCCGTTTATGAAAAGACCCTAGATAAAGAGACATTTCATAATATACGAGTTATAGTTTTGCAGAACGACTACGCCTATCATAGTGGGATTCCCTCGTATAAAGATTTAGCGGATTTTGCTAATGAGTACCGTATTCCTAGAGAAGAGTTATTAGACTTTTTAGAAGAAGAGCTTGGGTCTACTGGTCGCCTAGAAGGGTATATTACAAACTTTGTTTTAACTCCCGATGATATTTCAGACATTTTAACCTACAATTTTGAGGAGATTTGTCGTGGGATGTTAAGTCGTTTAGTTGACAAATATGAACCAGTAGAGGCTTGAGAATAATCTATTCGGAATAATTCCTTTTCATAGATTATTTTTCAGTTTGACTTAATAAATACCTAATAAAAACAAGAGAGACTTTTTATATATATATATTTACAAGTAATAACTATTTTTAAGAAAGGAATGTTAATAATGAGAATAATTAGAAAACCTATGAGACAGAGTTTTAAGTCTAAAATTCTTTCTCGGAAAAGAGTTTTTGCGGATAACCAAGATTATGACGAGGAAAATCTTTATGAGCTTAATGATGGTGACGTTGACATTGATGTTTACTATGATTTGGGTATGGCTAATGATGATTTTGAATTTAATTTTCCTGAGATTAAAACAGGGTCTCGTGATTATGGTACAGAGGGTGGTTTATTCCTTTATACCGATTTAGGAAATATCGACCCAAAAGATTACAAAACTTTTGGAGAATATGCTCAGGATGCTGGTTATCGTTGTATAAAAAGTAGTGACGATATTCCGTTGGATATTCCGGATTGGTTAGCTGATGATTTAAACGGATATATCGGTGACTGTTACTATAATCCTGTAACCGAGGATGTTATTTATGATGAGGGTGACAATATTTTTAGTATTCGCTCTTGGGAAAAAATAGCTAATGAATTAAATAATCTTGTGATATTAGAAGTAACTGGTTATGTTCAAGGTGCTGTAAGTTATATATTAATTGATAAAGATATTTATAAAAAAGCATTAGGGAGTATTCCAGACGCAAAGACATTAAGAGCAATAGAAGACGAAATTCAGCATGTTCTTTATAGTGGTTTTCTTCGTTTTGGTGTTAGCGGTACAGGATATGATGAAGAGTTAGCTGATAGCTTAAACGGTGATTTTGGAGGCTATCAAGACTATAATGAATATGCAATAGCTGATTTTCTTAGAAAATATTACAGTGATAAATTTTCAAAGAATGACCTTGACGTAATTATTCGTAGTTTGCCTGACCATCCTGAATATGAATACTAACTAATAGAACACGTCACTATTTGTCTTATTATAGTGTTATACTAAAAAGCAGATAGTGACGTTATTTTTAGGAATTACAAAGAAAGACTTCGTATCAATTCATGAAAAGGGACTATCCCTTATATATTTATAAAGTATTTGAATGAGGTGTAATAATGCCGGTTTTAGTAATTAGACCATATCCCGAAGATGCTACCGTTACTGTAAATGGTAATACAGCAACTAATAATTATTTTACGATTACAGCAGGTGATTTTGCTTTAATTAACGTATCAAAAAATAATTATGTCACTAGCTCTTCACGGATTCAAATTAATGAAGACTTATATCTTAATGTTAGATTAGAGAAAGTCAAAGATTCTGGAGGCGGTGGCTCTGGTGATATGAATAACCCCATGACTACTCAGGGTGATATTATTGTAGGTGGCACTGGTGGAGACCCTACCAGACTTGGTATAGGCTCTGCTGGTGAAGTGCTTAAAGTCAATAGTTCCGGCACTGGCTTAGAATATGGCACTGGTGGTGGTTCTGGTGATATGACGAATCCTATGACAACTGCTGGTGATATTATAGTAGGTGGTGCTAATGGAGACCCTGCCAGACTTGGAATTGGCAATAACGGACAGATTCTAAAAGTAGTAAGCGGAGCATTAGCTTACGCAGACGATGCTACCGGTGATATGAATAACCCTATGACTACTCAAGGAGATTTAATTGTCGGGGGTGCTTCTGGTACTCCGCAAAGATTAGGCATTGGTACTGCAGGACAGATTCTCAAAGTAAATAGTCAGGCAAATGGTTTTGAGTTTGCTAATGAAACGGGTGGTATGTCTAACCCGATGACAACTGCTGGCGATGTTATTGTAGGTGGTGCAAGCGGTACACCTACAAGACTGGGAATGGGAACAGCAGGACAAGTATTAAAAGTAAACGCTTCTGCTACTGGACTTGAATTTGCTGATGAATCCGGCGGTGGCAGTGGCTCTGTTGATATCGTTTATTGGGATTAGTTTTTTGAAAGTCTCTTGAAAAATTTCGAGAGGCTTTCTTTTTTCTTGCGTTTTTCCAAAAAATTTTGTAATTATATTTTATGGAAAAACTTTTAGAAAAACTTAATCTTTCTTTTAATAATCAAGTTGGTGATTTGGAGTTTGTTAATTCCCGAATGACTTTAACCCAGATTGCTCTTAAAATCGGTGTATCTCAATCTGACTTGAAGAAGTCTTATTTAAGGGGTCTCCGTTTGTTAAGACTTTTGGTGCAAGCTCACTCCTTATTTGAACGTTATGAGAAAATAGATTTTGTTAACAAAGATACTGAGAAAGCTTATGCTGATTGTAGCAGACGACTTAGTTATATCCCTTATATCGGGATAGACGAATTTTCTGTTCTTTATTATAAAGATAAAAAGCTTTTAGAAGCTTTAATGAAAATTTTTGATAAAAAATGAATTTTTCTATTGACGAATTTTAAAAACCGTATTAAAGAAAGAATTTATATTAATTTTTAAAAAAAATTTTGTATAGTAAAGGTAGCTTTTTCATAATCTAGGAAAGGAAACATAAATGGAAAAAGAAAAACTCGATTATTTGATTAAATTAAACTCGATACATTATTATAAGAATAACGGAGACCACGTTTACGTTTATAATAATACGCAAGAGTTGGATGCCTCTAAGAGACAGCTTAACATTATTATCCCGATGAAAGATAAAGACGCTCCGCCTCTTAAAATCTTTATTACTAAACTTCCGATTGACCTGACCGAACAGGCGGTTAAAGAAGACATTATTAATAATCCGTTTTTCATGCAACAGTTAAAATGCCGGAATATTTTGATTTGTTCGGATGAAGAAGCAGAGGCTAAGCTCTCTACACAAGAGGCTATTAATGAAATCACTAATTATAAAAAGAATGCTTCAATTCTTGCCAATGATGTTGCTTTTAACAAAGACACCATTGAAATTAAAGACGAAGGCAATCTGCTTGCCACTAATGCGGATGAGGCGACCGAATTGGAATCTAAGGTTAATCTTACTGTCTTGGACACTCTATCCAGAGAGGAATTGACTGATAATGAAAAGATTTCCATAATTTCGTCTGTTGATAAATTGACGACTGACGATTTGAAATACATTATTGATAATGCGACCAGTGATGCGGTTCGTGACTTTGCTTTAAGTAAAACGCAAGAGGCTAATGTTTAATTCTGTCCAAACGAGGGAAAGTTACTCTTTAAAGGAGCTTTCCCTCTCTTATATTGATACTTGTGCTAAGATAACTCGTCTTGAATTAGAAAACAGTTCGGATGAATTAAACTCACTTTATCAAAGACAGGATGAAACAGAAGCCAAATTATCAAAGTGGTTTGCAAAATATTCGGATGGATTGATTGACTTATACGCCGCTTATATTGCCAAGACAATAAATTCTGATTGTATTAAAAGCTATGCGTTTATCCGTAATGATGCGTTATACTTGCATAGCTTTATTATTCTTAAAGATAAGTTTGTTGTCTTAACAAAATTTGAAGACTCTTATTATATAAACACTTTTGCAAAGATGCCGGTTCTCGACTCTTTTGACATTGGTGTTTATTTTAATTGTTTACATTTTGATTCTGATATAAGTTCTTTAAATATAATTAAACAGTGCGAGTATGATAATTATAAGTTAAAGATTCAGTTGCAGCCTTATGTAGACATTGCGAATCTGACTGCTTTTGCTTACAGCTTGTCAAATTGTATAAGTCATGTCAGTATTGATGGTTTGAATATTATTTTGAATCTGCCAAAGATTTTAAGTTATAAGTCAATCGACTTTTTGCAGAGAGTTTTACATTTGCCTTGCACTATTACATTTAAGATTAAGCAGGATTTCAAAATTTTATCGTAAAGAGAAAACTTCAGTTTTTGATTTGAAAAAATTTCCCTCCTTAAAAAGTGAGGGATTTTTGTTATATATATATTTACAGATAATGTGATAAAAGTCTATCCTTTAGAGCGACTTACAAATTTTATGATGAGGTTTGTATTTTAATATGAAAACAGTAATTACAGACAATGGAATTAACGCTTGCTTAGAAGCGGGTATGTTAGGACCCAAAATTGAAGTTGTTAAGGTTAAGATTGGCAGCCAGATTATTGATGTATCACCTGACATGACAGATGTTGCTGGCGAAGTATGGTCTGGCGGTACTGCTTATATAACATATCAGGTTCAAGAGTCTGATTTATTTGCTTTCAAAATTACATTAGATGAGGCCGTAGGTGACTTTGACGTTGGCAATATCGGTTTATATTTAGAAGATGGAACGTTATTCTCTATCACATCTATGGATAAACCAGAGCGTAAGATTAAAAACGCTGAAGACGTTATTGGCAATAGAAAGATTTTTGTTATTCCAATTAAACTTGCTGGAATCAGCGAATTAATTAGCACTACTTTAATCGTACCTGATGAGGCCTCTATTCCTTTTGTGCAAACACAAAATGATTTGCCACAAGTCAATATGGCGGCATATTCCGTTTATGAAGTTTTAAATCATACTGATTATAACTCATCTGCTTTAGCATTAAGAACACCGACAACTTGGATTTATATATCAGCTTCAGGAAATTCAAATTATGCTTTTCCAGCAACAATGTTTGATGATGATGCAGAAGTTGGCTTTGGTGTTTATTATGATGTTAATTCTGTTATGTTTAAAGCCTCTGATGGTCTTAACGATTCAAAAGGCTTTTTAGGAATACGAACGGTTTATAATACGATAGCTTCATCTGGCGTTTATCACAATGATGACTACCACTTAAATCCTGGTTCTTATTATTATGCTGATGGGAACGCTAATGCCGGAAGATTTACAGAAACTGCGAATAATGCGCCTGTTGGTTATGCCGTTACATCTAAAGTTATTGTTGTTGGAGCTAAGCCTGAGACAATAAATAATAAGACGCAAAATATAAGTATTAATAATCCGACTACTTATAAATATCCAAGTGAGTCTGCTGTCGTTAATTACAGTGCAGACATGAATCTTATTAAAACAAGACTTATAAGTGATTGTTGTATTAATGCTCCTAGTGGTGTAGCAAGTTATAGCGGACTTACAATAACATTACCTGCTAACTATAGAGTTTTATTTTGTAATGGTCGTGATTCTGATAATAAGCTAAAAAATATAGATTACACTACTACAAGTAATCTTACTGTTAATCTTTCTAGCACTGCAGATGATTATAGCGTATTATTGAGATTAAATGGTAGCACTCCAAGTTTAGTTGCGGTTAAGACTTCTATTTTAAAATATGAGCCTGGTAGTTATACAGGTACTTATTATAGAAAAGACTTAAACACAAATATGTGGTATTACAAAACATCTAGTACAAGTGAGACTCAAGTAACGGTTTTTGTTGTATGGCAAGGCTTAGTTCAGAATAGTGCAGTGGCTCAGCCTAATCCTACTTATCCTGTAAATTTGTTAACCGGCGTAGGGATAGGTGGGGGTGGTGGAAGCATTGAAACCACTCTTGTTAATGTAGCTACAGAGTCTGCTTTTAAGCAGATGGTTATTGATTGGATGATGCCTAACTTTTCGTCCGCTTTAAATATTAGTAGTGGATGGACTGCTACTAAGAGTGGTTGGATTATGGTTTCTCGTGGTTATACTGCCGCCGGTGCTTATGCTTATGTGGATGGCGTTAAGGTTTGGGATTCAACTACATTCGATGCTTGCTATGGTGCTGATTTCTTCCCGATTCCAAAAGGTGGCAAATTCACATGTTCAAATTGTGATGCTGCGAAATTTTATCCTTGCAAGGGATGGTGAACTATTGCCATCCCTTTTTCTTTAAACGACATTTTTATTATAATAAAAGTTTAATTTTACTCACTTTTTAACTTTTTTGATATTATAATACAATGTTTTTATAACAGAGATATATAGTATTTATAGAGAGACATAAAAATTTTTCTATTTTAGAAAATTTTAAATCTTTCGGGAAAATTGCAATTTTTCTGTTTAAGGAGAAAAACTTAATATGCTAAAAAGTACAAATAAGGTATTCGCATCTTCGTCTCTCCCCATTATGGCATATAGCAATGGTGAGAAAACGAAGATTCGGAGTTATATTGATAAAGAAAGCAACACTGTTATTCTTTCTAATTTTTCTGAATTAAGACCTCGTTCCCCGATTTCCGGTAGTGTAATGGTTCCGAATATTAAAGACCGTTACATTAGAAATCTTACCAGTAAAGATTTTGAATCTTTGGTTAATGTTGCTACTTGCCCTAAATGCGGAAAAAAACTTTATACGAGTAAGTCTATCGCCGCCGTTTTAAGTAAAGCGCATTGTATTCATTGTGGGGAGCTTTTCGATATTGAAGACGGAAAGGATTATTACAATAAATTAGGTGAATTGATTGACGAAGTTGATACCGAAATCAAACATAAAACTCCTGATGAAGTTGTAGAGTCTGCCACTAAGAAAGACGAAAAAGAAGATATGAAAGAAAAAGATAAGAATAAGAAAGATGAAAAAGAGGGTAAAAAGGCAATGAAGAAAACCGTTTCTGCCGCTGAAATTGATTCTTTGATTGATGAAGTTCTTTCGGAAAGCAAAAAGAAAGAAGATAAGAAAGACAAAAAATCAAAAGAAGTTGAAGAACAGGCAAAGAATAAAGAAAAAGCTGAGTGCGCTGTTGAGGATATTAAAGTTGATATGCTTTCAACGGTTTCTTCTTTTGATGATTTATCCGTTATTCCTTCTGGTTCTGAAAATTTCCATTACATTATGGCTAACAAAAAGCCTGTCGCCATGTTGCATAAATTCAGAGCGATAAGTGCCGTTGCTGATATGTTTGAGAATCTTCCGACTTTGGAAAATACTTTGAAAGAATCAGTACAGGAAAAGAAAGGTTTTACCAGAGAGATTAAATCCAGCTTTGGTATCGTTCCTGTCATTATGAAGATTAAAGCTTCAAAAGTTATTGATGAAAAAATTAATAAGAAAGTTGCTGAAATTGAAGCTAATGCTCAAAAGAAGATTGAAGATGCTACTGAATCTTACAATCAGTGTTTGGGTATTGCAACCGCTGGACTTAACAAAGATGCTTTTGATGATTGTAATAACGTTCTCGCTAATGAATTGATTAAAAAATTCAATGCTGTTGGCGTTGAAGATGCTGAAACAATTGTTAAAGCTACTTTTGAAGCCCATGCTAATGAGTATTTGTTGCAGATAATCAATAAGGCAAATACTTTTAAAAATAAGAGTTTAGAAGAAAGAAATGAAATTGCCTCTAAGGTAATTAATTTCAGTTCTAAAGAGAGCAAAATCACGCCTTCGATGATTGAAAACATTGAAGCTGTTGAAGATGCAAAACAGAAAGAAGCCTCCGATATTTCGGCAGTCTTGTTTGGTAAATAATTTATAAACTTAATTAATTAAGGAAGGAAAAATTAAATGATTGATATTTCGATGACTACGTTTTTCCAGTCGGGCGAATATGAAATCAATGACGATGCTACCGCTACTAATATCGTAGAAGGCTCGCCGCTGGTTTTGGTTGGTGCTGATGGAAAAGGTAAAGTATCTTTGGGTACTGGTTCCAATAATGAAGTTTTCTTGGGCGTTGCTTTCGCCGGATTTGTTCGTCCGATGACTCTGGTTAACGAAGAGAAATTCACGATTGGTACTACTGCCCATGTTACTGAAAAAGTTGCTCTGAGCACTCCGCTGGTTTACATTGACGGCGTGTTTGCTACGGTTGCTACTACTGCTCCGAGTGCCGCTGGTGAAGTTCAATATACGGCTGGTACAAGCACTTTGACGTTCTATGCTGATGATGCTGATAAGACGGCTGTTGTTCTTTACAAATATGCCGCTCCTTTGGCTCTGGCTCGTGCGGCTGCCGGTGATGGATATCCTGGTGGATTAACTCTGTCGCAGTTGAATGGAACGATAGGTGTTTTGAAACAGGGTACTGTTTACACTGACCAGTATGACCTGACTGTTGATTGGTCGGCTGCTAACATTAACAACGTGAAAGTAAACTCCGCTGGTTTGTTCACGATTGGTGGTACGGGTGCGACTGTTGCTAATGCGAGAGTTGTTGCTGCTCCTGGCTTTGGTTCGACCTACCTTGGAATTGAATTGAAGTAATTTGAGAAGGAGACAATTCAAATGATAGAAAATATTAAATTGAAAAACTCGATGGAAAACTTTGGCGATACTCGCACGGGTGAAGTCAATGCTTCCAGCAAAGCTGAAGTTGCTAAGAAAATCTTGGCTTCTATGGGCTTGAAACAGACGACTCGTGATGCTGACGTTGTGAAACATTCTCGTGAAGCTGTCGTTGCCGCTTATAATGATACGACTTCTAACGATTTTCATAAGATTGGTGCGGCTCTGGCCGGTCAGTTGTATGAAGTTGCGAATCGTCAGGGATTTGCTCGTAAGTTCTTGTTGAAGACTGAAACTCAGCCAGGTGCTGACATTCGTATGGATGTTAAATTCCCGTCTTCGGTTGCCGTTACTGCGGTTTCCCCGATTCAAGTTCAGGCTAAATATCTGCGTGACAAATTCTATTATCCGGCTTCCGTTGATATTATCTTCCGTTGCATGATTTCCAAACAGGAAATTGCTCGTGCCTCTGGTGATATCGTTAACGAAAAATTGCAGGAAGGTTTGGCCGCTATCGAAGTTCAGGAAGACCGTTTGTGGAAGAAATCAGTTGATTCTTTGGCTGGTGTTATGAACCCTTCGAACATTCTGGCTTCTGGCTTGACCCCTTCTTCGTTGGCTATTATGCGTAACGAAATCGGTCGTTGGAACTTGCCGGTTGCTACCATTGTTGCGGCATCGGATGTTTTGAATGACCTGTTGGGTGCATCTTCTTTCACGGCTTGGTTTGACCCGGTTACTCAGTATGAAATCATTCAGACTGGTAATATCGGTTCGTTGCTTGGTATGGAATTGATTACCGATGCTTACAGAACTGCTACGTTGAAAGTTTTGGACCAGGGTGATGTTTACGTTCTGTCTTCGCCTGAATATCATGGTGCTATTGCAGACCGTGGCCCTGTTGAATCGACCGAATTGAATGGTGCGATTACTGGTGAAAATGCTCGTGGATGGTTTATGTCTGAAACGATTGCTATGCTGGTTCACAACGCTCGTTCGATTGCCAAAGGTATGAAAACTAACGGTGATGTGTAATTTGCTAAGAGAGTGGGATTAATTTCCCACTCTCTATAACAAATTTGTGTATTAAATGTCTTATTAAATTTAAGGAGATACTAATTATGAGACTGAGAAAATACAATATTGCGGCAGATTACTTGATTGCAGCTAATGTTTGCAGTAAAAAAGGCAACAAAAAAGATGCTTTGAAACTGATGTTGAAAGCCGCTGAAGAGCCTGATATGGCTGATTTGGCGAAAGCTCTTCAAGACATTAACGAGAAGTTGGATATGCTTTTGGGTGGTGGCGATATGGATGTTGATGACGTTGCTGATGAAGAAATCGTCGATGAAACCGAAACCACTGATGAAGACGTTGATGCTGATGAAGACGTTGATGCTGATGCTGATGAAGACGTTGATGCTGATGAAGATACGGATGCCGATACGGATGATGAGGAAGAGGAAATTGGTGACGTTGAAGAAATCATTTCTTCCATTCAGAAACGTAAAGCTAAGTTGAAAGCTCGTGCTGCTGCAAAACGTGAGAGAGTTATGTCTGCTATGCGCAATCGTTCGTTGAATCGTATGTCGAGGAGACCGGAACGCTTTGCAAGAGAAGAACGCAAACCTCTGTTGCGTAGACGTTAATCTTAATCCTACATTGAGATTTCGTTAAAGGTGCCTCGGATTATTTTTCGAGGCACCTTTGTTTTTGTTTGCAAAATGCAATTTTATTGAATTAAAAACTTTCTACTTTAAAACAAGAGAAATTTTTGATATATATATTTACAAGAGAGGATTATTCTTTCAAATAGATTAAGAAAATATTTTGTCTGGAAATAATCTATGCGAGGGGGATAGTTCCGTATATATTTACAAGTAATAACTATTTTAAGGAGATTATTAAAATGACTTTCGATGAATTGTTAGACGAATATGGGCTTGAATTTATGAATGAGGAATATCCAGATGATAGCCCACAACCTATGGAAGCATTGGATGAACTTTTCTCTTCATACGAAGCTGTAAGAGCTGCTTTTTACGGTGGTAGGTATGGATTTAAGCAAGATGTATTTAATCCTAATGATGAGTATTTTAAATTCGATGGGAATGGGAATATTCAATCTATACCATACGTCAATGATTATCTTAATGATGTTATTGATGAAGATGACTTCATTCAATGGTGCAAAGAAAAGGGGTATGTGGATGATGAAGATGAGGGTGCAGTAGAATCTTCTCTGAAACGTAAAGCTAGAAAACCGGTTCATAGCAGACTTATTAAAAGACCCTCTCGTTTGTTTCGTAGAAAAGGTTAATTAAAAAGGAAACAATAAAATGATTACCAGAAAAAACAAACTTACGTTTAAGAAACACAGCATAAAATCAGCTTTGCGCCGGAGACCCATATTATCGGCTAGGGATGACGCTGAATCTTTGCTCAAAAACATGATGCCTCATATAGGAGATGAGGTAGACAAAGTAGAGTCTGGCAAAGTTTATATTAAGACAGATTATCCTTTATACGGCGGGACAGGTTATTTTGTTGCTGATATCCCTTTTATGGTGATTTATGATAGTCATAACGGAGAACTTTTAGACGTTATTATTCGTGAAAAGGACTTAAGATATTCCATGGAAGATTTATTTCAAGAAATTTTTAATGGGATAGACTTTGGCGGTATGTCCGAGGAAGAGTTTAATGAAATCACTCCTGAAGAAGCCATAGAAATCGGAAAAGATGAGTTCGAGGCCTTTATGGACTATATGTATGATACTTATAGCCATATAGACAAAGCCAAGTTTGTCCGTTTGGTAAAACAGTATATGGAAGAGGAAGGAATTGTTGAATCCTCTTTTAAGATACATCGCAGATTCAAAAATTCTAATTAAGAAAGGATATTATAAAATGATTAAAAGAAATTTTAACAAGCATAACGTAAAAAGCAATTTAATTAACAGAATTAAGCATAAAAGACGGATTGAATCTGCTTATGGCTTAATAGATGGTCCTACCTTCGATAAAAATAAAAAAGTATATACTTATTATACTCCTGACGTTATATATGTTACTCAGCACCCTTTAAAAACTAATAAAAGTCTTGGTTTAATAGAGGTTTTTGATAATGTGGACGATGCGACCGCCACTATGTGGAAATGGGAAGATGAAGATACTGGTGCCGGCTGTACTTTCTATATAGATAGAAATCTTATTGATATGACAGATGAAGAATTAGAAATTGCAGAAGAGGATGATGATTCTGAAGAATATGAGTATTTAAACAGCATTCTTATAGATTCTGGTATGCCTTTACATGGTGTTGAAGACCTTTCCGATAAATATGGAACGGGCAATGAAGAAGTATGGTATTATCCTTGGTATCTGGAGGATAAAGAGAACAATGTTGTTGACTCTCATTTAAGAGAAACAGCAAAATCTTTGCCTAAAAGAAAAAGGCTCGTTAAAAGTTCTATGGACGAAGAAAAGCTTAATAAAATTAAATTCTTTTTTATAAAAGACGTTGGTTGCACTCCTAAGTCCATAGAATTAAAAAATGGGGGCGTAGATGTAATTGTCTCTTTACCTATGGATGAATATAATAGAACTGACTTTAATAAAAAGCTTTATGCTTTTAAAAAAGAATATAAAAACTCATCTGGAACTGATTTAGTTACCGAAGATTTAACTACATATAAACGTGATAGTATTTTTAATAAAAAGAAAACTCCTTATACGTACTTGCATTTTTTTGAACTTAATCCTTCGGTTAAGCTTGAGTCTTCTTTAAGACCTTTCCGTAGGTTTAATATAACGGAATCTGCTTACGGTGATAAAAGAAATTATCCTAAAATTGATATTTTTGAAGATGGAGAATACGTCGCCACTACAACATGGGCTAAAACATGTAAAGAAGCAGAGGAAAGATATAAAGAAGAACATCCAAAAGCTAAAAACGTAAAAGCTAGAAAACAGAGGAGCTAACAAAAATGGCAATAGTAATTAATAAATCAAATGTAAATAAGAATCTCGTTGCTAAAAATGGAGATTCGTGTATGGTTCGTCCTGGTAAAAGCAAAGTGGAAGATAAGTTTTGTTCCAATTTACCACCGGATGTTCAATTAGTGTCTTTGGATAAGCCTGCTGTTAAGAAAGTGCAAGTTAAAGCTAAAGAGACTAAGAAAGCTGAAAAGAAAGAAAAAACTTCCAAAGAAAACAAAGAATAAAAGTAATGATTACAGTAGGTAGGGGATATCGTCAGCAACATTCGATTTTAAAGCCAGCTAACAATGGTATAGCTGTTGTTGCTAACAATCGTCTTATGCAAGCAGTTGGCCAACAAAACGCCAACCATATTGAGGCATTAAAAGTTGATGGTGTTCCCTGCCCTGTTTTCATTAAGAATTTCAGTGGTAAAAAATGTTCTTGCTGTAAAGACTTAAATAAGTTAACAAGCACAGGAGCTAATGAATCGTCTTTTATGTCAGACTTTACCGTTGATGAAAGAGATGATGACACAGATGAGACATTTTTAGAGTTTCCACAATCTAAGACATCTAATACAGATGATGTTATTGAAGACGAACCCCCATTAACGGAAGACCTTTTAGAAGAGTATGCTTTAAAAGATGATAACTCTTTAATATTCGGCGGTGATAAAACTCCATGCGGAATCTGTTTTGGTGCCGGCTATAAAGACTCTTACAGTTTGTTTAACGGCCAGAGAATTGTTTTAGATTATTACGACAATCCTGAACTCTTTGGTTTTAAGATTGAGAATACTGCTCCGCTTAGTTTTTCAGCTTCTTATAGTTCTGATAATTATATTAAGTGGAAAGTAAAGCTTCCTACATATTTTATGAAGTTCTTAGGCTTAAGAGTTAGAAACAATTTGTCAAGCTGTTCTAATTATGACGTGTTTATCAGCTTTGATGATATTAACTTTGTTAAGTATGAAGATTCTGTTTTCCAGAGCAGACAGGGACAAGACTCAATAGCTACAATCAAAGTTATTCCGAGAAGTATGAATAACTCTTTATTTTTTACTTTGACTCATATTGAGTTGTTTTATCAATTTGCGGAATTTCCTTATGCTGATTTTAAACCGATTCAACAATCAGAAAACTGGGAATATTTTGAAGCATTAAAAACGACTGAGATTGAATTTGCCGGCGATATTAGAAATGTAAATAGGGAATCGGTTATTCTCGATACTAAAAACGCTCTTTTGTGGAAAGTTGTTTCCGTAACACCACATTATACAGTAAATAGGCAGTTATTTAAGCAAGAGATTGACTTACGCATGATACAGCCATCAGAAGCTTTATATTGTTTGTATTTAATCCAGAGACCGTTTGTTGAAGTTGTTTACAGAGGACTTGAACAAAAACAGGGAATGAAAACTTATTTGGGAGAGTTTAAAGAATGAGTGACTACTATTCAAGAAAAGACTTTTTAAGCTTCTTGCCAAAAGAATATAAAGATACTTTTAAAGATGACTCATTTAAAGGACTTAATGACGTTTGGCTTCCAATGATGTTTAAGATGAACTTCAAAGGTGGTTGGATTGCTCCTACTGGTCTATATTATAGAATAACTGTCAAAGATAAGTTTCAAGAGATTCGGTCAAAATGTTCTTTTAAGGCTACTCCTGCAAGCATTTTTGAACACGGTTACGTTTTGCAGGAATACTCGCAACCTATTAATAATGGGATTTTCTCTTTAAGAAATGACCGTAAGGTTTTATCATTTACATTAAATAAAGATGCTCTTCGTAATATTAGAATCTTTTTAAATATTATGGGGATTGCTAAGTTTTATGATTATGTTATGGGACATAAAATTTTATTTGAATTAAGATTTGTTGAGACCGGCACTGACAATAAGCCCCATATTATTAAAAAATACAATAATATATTTACAACGTCTCAACTTTTATTAATTCTTACGAAATACCGATACTGAGAATCTTTTTGTATATATATATTTACAGGTAATAACTATTTTTAAGGAGATTATTAAATGAGAATGATTAAAAAGCCTGTAAGACATGATTCTAAAGTTAGGATTTTGTCAAAGAAAAGGATTTTAGCTGACGAGAAAATTTCAGAGGAAGACTTTGAAGATTTGGTCGAAGAATATGGTAAAGACTTTATTTATGGTGGATATACTGAATCCAGACTAGATAATATGGATGATTTTGACCTTATATGTGATGAAGCCTTGCATCTAAAACCCACAGACCTCGCTGAGAAGATTGCACGTTCTTATGCTTATGAACCAAATAAAAAACCAGGTGATTGCGAAAATTTTGATGTTTATGCAGAGTATTTCGATTTTAATAGATATGAAGACAGATTTATTTCAATTTCAGAACACTTTATAGAGGATTATATGAAAGAAGAAATCGCTCCTTTTAAAGAAGATTTTCTTGACTGGTGCAAAGAACGGGGCTACATCTAGTTCTTGAAAATTTTTTTACATTAAAACCCTGTTGATTAATTTCAGAAAGGGTTTTATTAAAAAAAGCATGAATCGTTTAAGATTCATGCTTTTTCTAATTTTAAATATCAATACTAAAGGAAACCTCAATGTTGTATTCAGTCGCCAAACAACATGGAACAATTTTTGGTTTTAGAAAGGATAAAGGAGGACACCTTTCTTACTTCCAATTTTGATATTACAAAAAATTTTTCTTTTTGGCAAGAACTTTTTTAGAAAATTCGATTTTTTCTTAATATATATATTTATAGGAAAAATCCTATAAAACGTTTTAGAGGAAATAAAGATGACTTTTAAACTATCAGCTGGTGTATACTACAAAGAGTACCAAAAGAGCTCTGGTATCTTTGACAATGTTAATAGCACTATTGGTGCTTGCACTTTTTATTCTAAGAAAGGTCCGCTTGGACCACATTTGGTTACGGGTGGCAATGAGGAGTTTATTGACACTTATGGTCTTAATACTCCATTAAATGCTACTTTGAGTCCTGCATTGAATTATATGACGATGTTTTATGGAAACCGAGTTGTTAATCAGGCTCGTTATGCTGGACTTTCGCTTTATTATGACAATGTTACTAAAAAAATTATAACGACTCCATTTGCTACTGGAACTTTAGCAGATTATAAAGCGGCAATGAGAGAATCTTCATTACTTACTGTCTCGACTGCTTTAACTACAAATGATGTTATAACATTAAATCTTGGTTCCGAAACGATTACCCAGAACTTTAATACTAATTCTAATAATACTTTGAAGTTGTTAGCTACTCAGATTAAAGGCAAATTAGATAATCTCGGCGATGGTGCTAATGTTCAGGTTATTAAAGCTTGGCCTTATTCAGACCGTAAAACAGAAATTGTTTTATCATTTGCTCGTGAGTTTGAAGTTAATGATATTGCTAAGTTTACTTTCTCTGGTGATTATGGAATTACTTCAACAGATGTTGACTTAACATATACAACCGGAACAGCTACAGAGTTTCTTACTTCAATTGCTTCTGCATTAAATGCTAATGCAGCTATTGCGGCTACTGCAGTTGATGTTGATGCTTCTTTGGATGGACTTCCGAAAATTATCATTACTTCACTTAATGCCGGTCCTTATACATTGACGATTACGCCTGATGCTACTAATACGGTTGATATTACAACTACCGTTAATGCAGAAGGCCATGGCGTTTTTGATGACAGAGTTATTTTAATAGACTATCCTGAGAATGTTGAAGCTTTAGCAATTTCCGGTTCTATTGAAAGCACTCCGGCTGTCACACCCGCAAAAACAATCACATCTGATAATTCTGCAAAACTTATGGATGTGTTTGCCGAGAATCCTGGCGAATGGGCTTCTTCTAAATCTGAAGGTCTTGGTATTAAGATAACCAATAAGAATGAGGGTATTTGCCAAAGAACAAGACTTACGATTAATCAAGCTATTGCTGCTGATAACGTATTTACTTGTCAAATATCTTTAGGTGAAAATGCTTGGACAACTAATCCAATTGCATTTAATACAAGTTCTGATAACACTTTGAAATTGATTGCAGATGAGATTAAGAGAGTTATGGATGAAAACCTCGGTACTACCGGTTCTGCTACAGTTGAAGAGGTTACAGGCGGTACTGAAAACGATAGAAGTATTTTGGTTATTACGCCGAAATCTAATCAATATATAACTATTAATGATGCTATCTTTACAGGCGGTCAAACACAGCCTATCGTTGTTGTATCAGAAATTATTCCAAATACTCCTTCTAATGAAACTTTTGACTTCAACCTTTACACAAAAGAAGATTTAAAGAATCCAAAAGAAGATTGGAAAGCTACCGTAACACCAAGACTTGACAGTAATGGTAATCAATTATTATTATCATCTAACGTTAATGAAGGTGTTAATGCATCAAAGAATATTCGTATTGTTTTGCATAACATAGATTTTGACAAAATACAAGATATGGACGCAATCGCTTGGTTAGGTGGTGGTGATGATGGTTATATGCCAACCACTTCTCAATTCTTAGCAGGATGGGACCAATTCGCTGACCCTGAAAAGATTACAGTAAGACTGCTTATTAATGCTGGTTATACTAACGTTTCAATTCAGCAGAAAATGGCTTCTATTGCAATGAAACGTAGAGATTGCTTTGCGATTCTTGATATGCCGTCTGATAAGCAGAATCCACAAGATGCTTACAACTATAGACAATATGAATTGAATGTTAATACTTCGTATGCTGCAATATATTCGCCTGATGTTTTGGTATTTGATTCTGTAAGTGGTGAGAATATTTACGTTGCTCCTTCTGGATTCGTTGCTGCTCAAATATGCTATACTGTTAATAATAGTTATATTTGGTTTGCTGCTGCCGGACTTAATCGTGGTATTTTAGATAGTGCTCTTGGAGTACGTGTCGTTTATAATGAAGGTGACAGAGATTTACTTGAACCTGTTCAAGTTAACCCGATTCTCGATAAGAAAGCAAATGGTATTGCAATCTTTGGAGAATATACATTGCAAGTTGCTGATGGCCCTCTGAAAGATGTTCATGTCAGATTACTTTGCAATAATATCTATATCTCACTTACTGACGCTATGCAATATAAACTCTTTGAGCCTAATGACGAATATATTCGTTCTGTTATGGTTAAAGAAATTACTGCATATCTTACACCCATCAAAGAAAAACGTGGTTTGCGTGATTTTGTTGTATTCTCTGATATTACAAGAGAACCTGCTGCTGAAGTTGATGCCGGTGTCGGTTATGTTAAGATATTGATTAAACCTGTATCTTCGTTGAAATTCATTATGTTGGAAAACTATATTTTGGGTTCTGGCGTTGAATTTAATGAAGTTATTTTGAATGGTGTATAATTTTTAGTTTCCTTTCATTTAAAATAAAAAATTCCCTCTTAGACCTTACATCTTTGGGGGAATTTTTTGTTATATATATTTACAAGGAAGATGTTCTTTTTGATGATTAAAAATAGTCTATTTAAGAATAATCTATGAAAAGGGACTATTCCGTATTTAAGAATAAAACTTTTTTGAAAAGGGGAATTATAATGAAAGTTGGAGAAATTAAACAAGCAGTAGACGATGGAAAGATTGTGCATTGGGCAAATGAAGGATATTTTGTTTTACCTTATGGAGACGATTATTGTATTACTTGTGCACAAAATGGTCATACTATTGGACTTACATGGAGGGACGGAAAAACTCTCAATGGAAATGAGGAAGATTTTTATATTGAAAATAATCCTTCAGAAAGAGAAATTGCTATTTATGAGGAATTAACGGGAAAACATAGAAAAAGAGTAAAGTCTTCTTTACCAACTACAAAATATTTATCAAGACATCAAGATTATAAAAAAAGACATTCAGAGTTAAGAGCCTCTTTTAGGCATAGAGTATTGAGTGCAAGAAATAATGTTATAAGGCAATTAAAAGCCTTATTAAAAGAGTATGATGATAATTATACACGTTGGAGTGACGCTATTGAAGCAGATATAAGAAGATACCCTGATGATGAGGATTTGCCTCTGGTAAGTTTGGCTTTGGATTGCGTTGGTGATGAGCTCGCCTCTGCCATAAAAGACTATCCTAATGTTGACAGTGATGACTTTCCGTTAGAACTTGATAATTTGTCTTTTAGTTTTTTTGAACTGACAAATAGGAAAGCTGAAAAAGAGATGTCTGACTGGTCTTATAAAGTCAGAGAATTAGTTTATCCGAGTAATCCATAATAATAAAAGGGTGGTCATAAAATGCAGGAATCTGAAATAAAAACATATTCATCTGATTTTAAGAACTTATCAATACTGGCGAAAGCAGTTTATATTTGCGAGATTTTAGTCAGGCTTGAGGTCGAAGATTTAGATGCTTTGATTGACGCTCATAATATGGCCACCCGTGATGATATTCTTAGAGCGGTTTCTGAGTTAGAAAGCAAGGGCCTTTTAAAGAAAAACGAAACAATTAATTAAGAGGGAAAAAATTATGAATTTTTCTGAGTATACAGATTTGTTAGAGCTTACTCGTTTTAAGCATAAGCTTAATGAGTTGCCAAAAAAAGAAAAGTTGGATTCTTATTTAGATAAGATTAGAAAGAATTGCGGAGGTAAACCCGTTGTTAAATCTAATTATAAAACAACCGCTGCTATTTATCCGGTAGACTTAATAAATGCTACCAAAGACTTAGAAGACCCGGAAATCTTTGCCAAAGTTATTGCAGAGATTAATAAAGAACTTTGCAAGAATGGTAATCCGTATGACATCTCCAATGATAAAGTGTTAATGCTGGGTTTAACTAACAGATACATAGATAATGCTCAGATTGCCAAATACAATAGACAATGGAGACAGTTTGCTTTTTATATGAGAGCTGTTGCTTATTATATTCCGCAACTTCTTTTGCAAGCAGGTATTACGGATGCTAATTTCATTTTAACGGCATCTTCAAAGAAAACTCGCAATAAGAAATGGTTTGAGGGTTTGCCAAAAGAGTTGCAAGACTTTGTTAATAATAACAAAGACAAGTTGAAAGATATTGTTTCTTAGCGATACAAAATTCTCTTTTTTCTCGATATATATATTTATGGAAGTTTAAATTTTAAAAGGAGACTTATTATGACTGATATTATTAATTGGGTTAAAGAACATTGGGAAGATTTGACGGCGATTTGGGCAGGTATTGTTACCGTTGCTTCCATAATTGTTAAATTGACTCCTTCGCAGAAAGATGATACGATTTTAGCGAAGATTGTCGCTTTCTTTGATTATTTCTCGATTGTTAATCCGAATGGAACGAAAGTTATTAAAGTAGACGATAAAAAAGAAGGCTAAGAGTTTTCGGTGCATGCTACTACCCACCGAAAAGAATCCCTCCTGTGAAAATGGGAGGGATTTTTGTTATATATATTTACAAGGAAGATGTTCTTTTTAATAGATTAAAAATAATCTGTTTAAGAATAATCTATGAAAAGGAATTATTTCGTATATATATTTACAGAAAGACTTTTTGAAAGTTAAACTCGAAAGGAATTAAAATGTTAATTAGGAATTATATCTCTAAAATTTTATCCAATGCTCAACGCTACCCAGTTATTGCCATGACTGCAAATGACCTTATGAGAAAAGCAAGGGAGAGTGGTATAGATTTAAAAGCTTATGGACAAGAGTTTATTAATAAATTACTAGATTTTATTGATAACGTTGATACTGTTTTTGGTGATGATTATGTAAGTGTTGCTACTGAAATTAAGAACTTTGAAAAGTATAATCCAGAAATTTGTGAAGATATGGTTAATAAAAAACTAATTGATTTGAAAATTTTCAATCCTTCTAGCCAATTCGCTACTTCTGATTTTAAAGAGTATTTTTACAATCCTTTCTTATCTGGTTTTACTAATTACTTATTTAACCGCAATCCCTTAGAGTTTCCTAAAACCAAAAAAGAGGCTTTAAAATTAATAGATGAGTACGAACAATCCTTAGACCCTGATGAACTTACTGACTATAATATATATAAATATGATTTTATAGATAATTGGGTAGGATACGCTGAGGACAAAAAAACTCAGCAAGCTATTGATAATATTAAAGAAAACCTTAATGTTAAGAGAATTAAAAAGCTATTATCTAATGCTAGTATTTATAAAGGAGGCAAGGCTGGCGAGACGATAAAAAATAATATACAACTTTTGCTAGATAGTTCAGATGATGCTTTAAGAGATGCAATTATTAAAGCTTTGAATAAGAAACACAATCTTATTAGAGAAAAGTGGTATGGTGTAGATTTAGAAAGACGTTTTGGTAGAGATTTTAGTGATGGAAATCTTCTTGTTGGTTATATTAGTTTTAATTCAATGAAATTGCCTAATGTTATGTTGCCTCTATGTTCAGAGTTCTTTGAAAGAGACTTAGAATTTTTGCACTATAACAGGGGCAAATGGTATGATTTATCTGTGACTAAAAATAGTATTGTAGTTGATGATGGACTTTATTATTTAAGTGTTCGGGTTGTAAATGTATTAAGAAATTTAAAAGCTTAGAAAGGTTCTTTGAAAGGACTTAAAAATGAAACTCATAAATCCATTATATGTTATTAATAAGAAAGTGGAGGCATCCGTTAAAGTAGAGTCCTCTGCTGAGATTTCACCGGTCTCTCATAAAGAGATGCAGCTTTGTCAACTTATTACAGTTGACAATAAAACCGTGCCAGTCTATGTTGACTTTGATAATCGTGTTTGCTTGCCTGTAAGAAAGGACGCTTAAAATGCCAATAAATGATTATAGGGATATTGCTTTTGAAAAAGGCACTTGGGAAAATCTTGCTCTTAATAAACTTGTTAATTATCTGGGGAAAGAAAGAGCCGCATTTGAAAGTGGTAATGAGAGAGATACCTTTGTTGTCGTTGATTATGGTTTAACCGAAGATAATTCCATATCCGTTGATACTGCTATTGTGGATGAGGACGGTTCCATCGGTATGGTTACTACTCATGAATTTACACTGGATTTAGACGGGTTAGAGGACGCTTTCAGATACTTCCATATTTCGTTTGATGATGTTTGATTGAGAGAGCCAATTAATTTTGGCTCTTTTCAAAAATCTTTTGTATATTTAAAACATCAACCAACCAAAGGAAGTATTTTTATGTCTTGTATGCAGTTTTTTTCTAAAATGGTAGTCTTCCAAGAGGTGCCAGACGAGATTAGTTTGTCTTTTTCAATTGCCGGATGCCCCTTTAATTGTGAGGGTTGTTCTTGGAAAAACAGCTCAGTTTTTAAAAAGTTAAAACCAAAGCCTCTCGATGACTCTTTATATCAGCAATATCTTAACAAGTATAAGAACTATGTGTCTTGCGTTTGCTTTCTTGGCGGCGAATGGGAACAATCAGATTTAATTAATAAGTTAAAGATTGCAAAGAATAATAAGTTAAAGACCTGTCTTTATACAGGCAAGACCTTGGAATCCGTTGACTCTGATATAATAAAAAATCTTGATTATATTAAAGTCGGTGCTTATAATAAAAAACTTGGTGGTTTAAAATGCAAAACCACTAATCAAAAAATGTATGACTTAAATAAAAAGGTTTGTATTAACGATAAATTTCAGAAAGAAGATTTAAAGAAAGGAAAACTATAATCATGGCTAATAAGAAAGGATTAATTAGCAAATTAACGCAAGCACAGATTGACAATAAAAAGGCTTTTGTCGATTCTTATATTAACGCATACAATAATAGCGATGCCAGTTTGGTTGATGCTAATGCCAATGTTTCTAGCAAAAATGTTGCTACATTAGCCGGTGAATTTTATAAAGACTTTAATGTTCAATTTAAAAGATGTATGGTTACAGACCATATTAAAACTTTATATGGTGAAGAACTTGCACAAGAATACAACCGACAAATTGAGAAGCATGAGATTTACATTCATGATGAAAGCAATCCTTTTACTTATTATTGTGCAGCAGTATCCCTTTATCCATTTTTGCTTAATGGCTTAAAAGACTTAGGCGGCGAATCTTTACCTCCGAAACATCTTGTTAGTTTTTGCGGTAGTTTTATTAATCTGGCATTTGCATTATCAAGTCAATTGGCCGGAGCTTGTTTGTATAAAGACCAAAAAGTTGTTATTAACGGTAAAAACATTAAAATAAAAGATTTTGTTTCAAGTTTTGACTTGAATAAAAGTTTTGAGTCAGATGGTCAGATTTGGGAATATACTGATTTGCCTGAAGGATATTTTATTGCGGAAGATGGGCGTAATGTTAAGCTTACTAAAGTTTATCGTCGTAAATATAATGATTATATATACGAGATAACCACAAAGAGAGGCTTAAAAACCAGAACTAGCAAAGACCACAGATTCAAACAAGATATTAACGGAAAAGAAATTGAAACCAGAGTGGAAGATTTAGAGATAGGCGATACGGTTTGTTCTAATACCGACTTGTCTTATATTGATGACGTTTCAAATATAGACTTTGCTAAAAAGCCGTTTAAGGGGAATGATATAATTGTTGCCATAAAAGTTTTTGATAATGATGATGATTATGTTTATGAAGTAGAAACAGAATCCCATTGGTATAATTGTGGGGGCCTTATTACTCATAATTGTGCTACTGTTGAGTTTCTTATGTATTTTGACTATTTTGCCAGAAAAGATTACGGCGATGATTATTTAGAAAAACATCCTGACATTATTGAAGCTTGTTTCCAACAAGTGGTATATTCTTTGAATATGCCAGCTAGTGCGAGATGCTATCAGTCAATCTTTTGGAATATATCAATCTTTGATAAATACTATTTTGACGCACTATTCAGTGAATTTGTTTTCCCTGATAGCAATGATGCTAAACCGGATTATAATAGCCTTAAAAAGCTTCAAGAGTTCTTTATGACTTGGTTTAATAAAGAAAGAACACGAGCTGTATTAACTTTCCCTGTAGTTACTGCTGCTATGCTTACTGACGGCAATGGCAAAGCCAAAGATGAAGAGTTTAAAACTATGCTTTGCAAAGAACTTAGTGAGGGAAACTCTTTCTTTATTTATATGAGTGATAGTGCAGCATCACTTTCAAGCTGTTGTAGACTCCAATCGCAAGTGGAAGAAAACGTTTTCAGTTATTCGCTTGGTGCCGGTGGTGTTTCCACAGGCTCAATGAATGTCATTACTCTTAATGTTAATCGTTTTGTTCAAAATCTAGTTAAGAAAGACGGCAATGCTAATAATCTTGAATCTGCTTTAAAAGAACAAATTGAAAAGATTCATAAATACCAAATTGCTACTAAGGATTATTTAGAGACATACAATAAAGCCGGATTGATGCCGATTTATTCTGCTGGTTATATATCAACTAAAAAGCAATTCTTAACAATTGGTATTAATGGCTTATTAGAGTCTGCCGAGTTTTTAGGATATGAGATATCTGATAATGAAGATTATAAAAAGTATATCGCCAGAGTCCTTAAGGTCATTTATGACACTAATAAAGAGGGCCGGATTACTTACAAGCAAAGATTTAATACTGAGTTAGTTCCCGCAGAAAATCTTGGTGTTAAGAATTATAACTGGGACAAACGAGATGGCTATGTTGTTTCAGATTCCCGTTTCTGTTATAACTCTTATCTTTATAAAGTGGAAGATACAGAGATTGATATTGTTGATAAATTCATTTTGCATGGTGGAGACAATCTTAAATACTTAGACGGAGGTTCTGCTTTACATCTTAATTTAGAGGAATATCCAACTGCTGAGGCATACTCTAAGCTATTTGACTTAGCTGGAAAAACAGGATGCAATTATTGGACTACTAATGTTAAGATTACGATATGTGAGGATTGCGGTAATATTGACAAGAACACATTAACGGAGTGTCCTAAGTGCCATAGTAAAAATGTTTCTTATGCAACTCGAATTATCGGGTATCTTAAAAAGATTGATTCCTTTAGTGAAGAGAGACGTAAAGAAGAGTCATTAAGGTTCTACGATAAGGCAGTTTAAGACTTAATTTTGTTTCTTTTAAAAATCCCTCTTGTAAAAAAGAGGGATTTTTGTTTAATATATATTTATAGAAGTTATCTCTCTAACTCTTATAAGGGATTGTGGGGGTAATAAGTAATACTTATATAAGGAATTAAAAAGATGTTGAAAAGAAAATCATTAAAACAAAGAGTGGTAGCATCAAATAGAATGTTGTCTCGTAAAAGAGTTCTTTCTGAAAAAGAGCTTAGCAAAGAGGAATATGAGGAGTTATTGGGACAGTATGGTTATGAATATTTAAGTGAGAATTACCCCGATGATGTACCTTATGAAATGGGCATGTTACCTGAAATATTCCCTGTAAATGACGGCAATGATTATTTTAGATTATTAAATAGTGTCTTTTTCGGTTATAAATATAATCCGTATGAAAAGCCTGATGGTACCTCTCATAGAGAATCTTTCAATCCTAATGATGCGTATTTTGCGTTTAATGGTTATGCCAATCTTGTCTCTATCGATGAGTATGATTATGAAGCTTATCTGAATAACCACATTGATAAAGACGATTTTATTGATTTTTGTAAAGAGAATGGTTATCTGGAAGATGATTCCGAGGACGAAGAGTAAAATAGGAGAAATCTTATGCCTAAAAACAGTAATTAAATCAATTTCATTAACTGTTGTTTAAATCTATGAAATAGGTTACAATAATTTTAATATATATTTATAGAAGGAGTATTTACTTGAAGACAATAAGCTTACCATATAATTGTTCTGTAGAAGATAGAAATTTTATTAAAAATGAGATTTCTAAGTCTTCTAATATGGTTAGATACTCCTTCAATAGATTTAAGGAAAATCTTTCAGAGAAAGCGATTAGGAACCTCTCTAAGAATCTTAATAGAATACCTAATGATTCATGGTTAATCCAGTGCGCTATTAAGAAAGCTAACTACCTCTTTAAGACTAATAAAGATTCTAAAGTAATTTTTGGTAGCAAGTTTAATTTCTTTCAGAGATTGAAGAAAAAGATTAGTAAGGAAGACTTTAAGAATAATAGATTATTAGGTATTTATTCTCAAGGCGAGATTTTAAGAAATGGTAATAGAAAGTTTAAACTTGATTTAGATTCTAACTTAGTAATTTTTAAATTTTCACCTAAGAAACACATAAAGTTGCAACTTCCAAGACTTAGAAAAAATTATCTTTATGAGTTAACTAAGTTAGAAGGACTATGTTCTAATAAGAAAGCCCTTTTTTCAGTTGAACTAAAGTTAGATACTATATCAATAACTTTTGATGAGTCTCTTATTTATACCAGTAACTACCAAGGTTTTAATAACAGAGTAGCTGCCATAGATATGAATCCTGACTCAATAGGATTCTCAATTAGTGAATTTAACGGAGATACCCAAAAAGTTTTATATAGTGAATTGATAAACTTTTCATATTATATGAAAAACTTACATAAGAGTAGTAACTCTAAAGAATCTAAATATCAGAATAACAAACAAAAACATGAACTTAGAGAAGTAGCTAAGAGAATCATAAATATCTGTAAAAATTTTAAAGTATCTCAATTTGGAATTGAAGACTTAAATTTCAAATCTAATAATCTAAATTCGAGAGAACTTAATCGTAGAACTAAAAACAAATGGAAACGCATTTGCTTGTACCAAGCAATCAGAAAGCAGTGCGTTTTAAATAACATAGAGTTTAAAGAGGTTAATCCTTGCTACTCATCTTTCATAGGAAATCTATCCTATAACTATCCAGATGCTATAGCTGCCTCTTTAGAGTTAGCTCGTAGAGCTAATTTTAAGTATATCAAAGGTAAATTCTATCCTAGTCTTATAACAAAAGAAAGTCTATTTAACCGTTGGAAGGAATCAATAGACTGGATGTATAAGTCTTGGAAAGAACTCTTTGATATAATAAAAATGTCTGAATTGAAATACAGACATTCTTTAGAAGAATACTCTTCCAGAGTTTTTAGCAAATTCTATTCTAAATCTAAGATAACTTTGTATGGTTTTAAATAGATGAGAATAGGATTTGTATTTTATGGATGAAGCCGTTTTCTATGAAAACGAACAAGATGGATTCTATATTTATCGCATGAATTAAAATGAGGTTTCAAGCAAATGAGCGGACTTTTAGATTATACCGTAGCTAACCAATCACAAGAGGAATATCAGGTTGATTTTCCTGCTGCCAGATGTATATGCAACATCTATGCGAAAGCCAATGAATCTTTAAATCTCGAATTTGTTTGGAAAGACGGGACCGGTGTAGTCAAAAATCTTAGTGATTACACCGGTAAAATGTCAATCAAAGAACGTAAAGACGGTCATATTGTAGTTGCTACTTGCGGGAACTCGCCAGATGACGATGGTACTTTAGAGACATTTTCTAATGGACATATCAAAATTTATATGGCTGCTGATAAATTTAGACAACTCTATAAAAGTGGCACTTGGGTTTATGATATATTATTGAAAGCTCCGAGTGGGGATGTTACTAGATTAATAGAGGGTAATGTTTACATAGACAGAGGCGTAACAAATTTTTAAACTTCAATTTCGTTTCTTTTAAAAATCTCTCTTGTAAAAAAGAGGGATTTTTGTTTAATATATATTTATAGAAAACGTTTTCTATAGAAAGACTATATATGTTTAAGAATATTAGTAAATATGGTTTAGAAAAACAAGTTGATGGCAAATTAGGTTTTGCATATCGTGTTGTTTCATCTGAGTTGAAAAAGCCTGAAGCTGTCGTAGCTAACGCATTAGGTTCTTCTTTACAGAATAAAAACATCTCTAGTGAAAAGAATCTTAAAGCTGTTGAGCAACGCCTGTCTGAGTGTAGTGCGACTGAAAAACTTCCTTCCCCGTCAGGTAAGAAAAAGCACAAAGTGACAGCTTCGGGTGTTCCGGCTTTTGGTGGTATTGGCAATGCTAATAATATGGCAGGTAGTTCTGTTGGTTCTTTGACCCCCTACCTTCCGATACTGGACGGCATTATTAATGCTGACGACTGGGTTACGAAAAGAAAGATATATCGTGATATTTATTCTTACGACTTAGCAGGGGCAGTTGTTGACATATTCGCTAATTTGCCTTTCTCTGATTTTAACTTAGTCGGTATAGATGATAAAGGCGTTTTAGATACATACGCTTCGGCAATAGCAAATTTACCTTTACGTTCTATGCTTCCGGCAATTACCGTTGACTATCTTGTTAATGGTGCTTTTTTAGGCAGTTTGGATTATAGAGATTCAAAGTTTAATTATTTATTCCCACATAATTTAGATGATGCTATTATAAAGAACCTCGGTTTATTTGTTGGAGACCCTATTGTCGATGTTAAGTTACCACCACAAATTTTAGAGGTTTTAGATATAACAGGGGACCCTCGTATTGATGCGTTGAAAGAAAAACTGCCTCCTTATATGACAAGTGATAGGAATGGCAATAACGTTATTCAATTAGAGCCTGAATATACAATGTATATTCCTAGAGGCGGGATGTCTACTGCTAATATGGGTAGCTCATTTTTTAACAGAATTTTGACAATTCATCTTGTCGAGAAAGCTCTTATTAAAGGAACGATTGAGTCGGCACAACGCAGACAAAGAGCTATTATGCACATCCAAGCAGGTATTGACGGTGTATGGGAACCTACTAATGAAGAGTTAACACAGATTGCTAACCTAGTTTTAGCTGCTGACCTTGACCCTATTTCCGGTATTGTTGTTACGAGAAATGGTGTTCAATTTAGTGATATAAAAGCAGGTTCTGATTTTTGGAACTGGACAGAGATTTTTGATTTTGCTACTAAAGCTAAATTAGAAGCACTTGGTGTTAATGAGGGAATATTATCTGGGGATGCTTCCTTTAATACATTAGAGGCGGCTCTTTCGAGTTTTATGGATAATATTACTTATACAAGAGAATTAATCTCTAACAAAGTTTTTGAAGAGAAATTATTTAAGATTGTTGCTAAAGATAACGGATTTTATAAAGAGAATAAAACGGGTGCAGTTCTTTCTACTATTGACGAGCCTAAAAAAGTTGAGTATATTAACCCCTTAACAATCTTAGCTGTCAATAATAACAAAGATGAAGATGGCAGAGAGTATAATATGCCTACAATTCTCTGGGAAAGACAGTTAAAGCCTCATGCCGATACTGACTATATGGAAATCTTGCAAAGACTTGAAGAGAAAGGCATTCCGATACCTTTAAGATTATATGCGGCTGCCGGCGGTGAAAACATTGATGATTTGATTAAAGCAATGGATAATGATGCGGAGTTGCAAATAAAAATAGCTGAGAATAAGAAAGCATTGATTGAGGATGCCAAAAGAGAAAAGGTTTTAAAATTTCTTAATGTTGAAGGTGCTGATTCTTTTGATGAGGGTGGCTTCGACAACAATGATTTCGGTGGAGATAATTTTGGAAGTGATAATTTCGGTGATGATAATTTTTCGGATAACGAACCCTCCGGCGAAGAAGAGAATCCGGAAAATACTTTATCATCGTCTGTTAATAATATAAACAAAGGTATTCTTAGTAGTGCTAATAAGGCAAGACATATTACAGAGTTAGATAATCTTTATGGCCCTCGAATTAGAGATAGTGAGGGCAGACGGAGACCTTTGACTCCTGAAATGAGAAAACACATTGAAGATAAAGCTAATCAACAGATTAGTGACGCTTTGAAAAAGATGAGCGAAAAGTGATACTTGAAAAGTTTTTATGCTAAAAAGAAAAGCAGAGAATAAAAATGGCAGATTACTATATAAATAAAGACACTAATGCTAATACTTTTTATGTTCATAATGCGGGTAAGCAGACTGTTATTCATTACTGGAAAAAAACTAAGGTTAACTGGACACAGCCGGTATTAGCTAGTGATACGACAAATACTTCTGAAGGTACTATTCAGGTAAACGCTTCAAGTTTGTATAATAGAGCTGCAAATAATTATGCTCATAATCCTTTCAGAGGTTTTCAATACAATACTTACTGGTCATGGATTCCCTCTTATGCTTCTGCGTGGTGGCAAGTTAAATTCCCTTATACTTTATACATAACGGGTATTCAAGTATATACTTCTATATTAAGAACATATTCAGGTGGAGGAAGTTCTAGTTACACTACTGTATCAGGACGTTTTTACACTTCAAACAGTAAAAGCACGCCAATAGGCAATTCTTTTACGACATCTAAAACCTCTGGACAAACAATAACTACTGTAGGTGGCATTTCGTCATCCGGCATAGCTACAAGTATTCTTTATTTTGCTAAAACAGGTGGTGAGCAACATGGCGGTCTTGGACATATTGTTATAACCGCAAAAAGAGACGGTCCTGTTGTTGAGGGAACATCATCCGATTATGATTATACAACAACCGAAACTGTAACAGTTTACAAGATTAATAAAGGAGTTTAACGATGGAAAGAATAAGACGAATCAGTGATAGACGCAATCCAAGCTTCTTTAAAAGAAGTCAATCTCCTATGAGACGTAATCGGGTATTGTCTGCTCCAAGTAAATACAAACAAGACACTTTTAAATTCAGAGGATTCCCTGTTACTCTCTTGTTAAAGAAAGTGTGGGCAGTTCAATTAAAAACATCTAAGTATGTTAATATTGCTAAGGTTGATATTGTTTCTAATAGAGAGATTAATTTTGTTACGGTGACAAGAATCCCAGGTGAAGCTCCGAGATTACATAGAGTCAGGGTTTATTCATCGGACCCGAATTACCCAGATAGACTTGTTGACTGTAAGTCAGTTAGATATGAGTGTGATTGTGCAGACCATAAATATCGGAAAGAAGTCGCTGACTCTTTGCATTATATTTCAGATATTAAATACAGTAATGGTAATATGCCTCTTGAAACAAATCCTGGTATGGTTCCCGGCATTTGCAAACACGCATTTAAAGCTTTAATGTATATTTATCAACATAGGCTTTAAATTTTTCTTTAAATACCAAAAATATTAAAATTCGTTAAAATCAGTAAAATTGATTAACTAATTTTAAAGTTTTTGACTCAAAGACTTTTTCATCAAAAGGAAATCTATATTTAAGTTTAGATTTCTTTAACAAGGAAAATAATTCTTGCCAATTCTCAAAATCAATAAAGCACTTTACTTCTTCCAACGAGTGTTTTACTTTATCTTTTAACGATTCTAAAATTGGTAGAACTATATTCTTTGTTTTATTCTTAATCTTCATAATGTATTGAAGATTAAATTCATAGCACCTTCTGGATATTTCAATAGATGCTAGAATAGGGTCAGGTAACTGTAAATTTCTATAAACTAAGTTACCTATTATTGAACTGTAATTAGGAATTACTTTTAAGAATTTGATTCCTAATATTTTGCAACGTTTTTCAAGATTACTAGAAAGTTTATTTCTATTCCAGTTATTTAAAATGAGTTTATTATTAGCTCTTCCATAACCTAAATCTTTAGATTTCATGTTCAAATCTTCAATAGCAAAGCACTCACATTGATAATGTTTAGCTAATTTGATGAGATATTTAGAAGATTCTAAAGTTTCGTATACTCTCTTATTATGAGTATAAACTCTATCATTACTATTGCTAGGTAATTTTCTGTCTTTTAGAGACTTATCATAATCATTCAACGATTTTAAAGAGATAATTCCGGTTTTAACAATCTCAAATTTTTCAGAATCTTTCCAATCTAAGATACTATAACCCATATAATTAGGATTCATGTCGATAGACATTACTCTATTTTCAATAGGCTTGACTAATTCTTCTTGAAGAATAATTTCATCGAAAGATATGTAAACATATTGTTTATCAAGCTTATAAGTTATAGGTAAATCACAAGATAATTGATGACGATATAACTTTCTTAAAATAGAAACCCTATTTTTACCTACACCTATAAGATTCAAAGAAATTTTAGTCCCTGATTTTGGTTGAAAGATAACCCTATCTAAAGATTCAACTAATCTGAATAACCTATTACCTTTACATCTACCTTCTCCCGTAGAAGTAAAAGGAACTAATTTTTTCTCCTTAAAGTCTTCCTTAGAGATATTCTTTCTAAATCTTTGCTCAAATAGTTTCTTACCACCAAATAAAATAACCTCATCTTTAGAATCTTTTATCAAATAACTAGCGTCTTTAACACAAGATTGTCTAAACCAACTATTCATTAATTCGAGATTATTAAACTCTAAATGTTTACAAGCTGTTTCTGATATACCTTCTTTTAATCTATTGTAGAATAAATGTAATAGATTATTATACTGTCTCTGGTAATTAGAGATAGTATCTTTAAATGACTCTTGAACTGTGTATCTAATCTTTAAAGTTATCATAATTTTTTCTTGCACTTTATATAATAATATTGTATATTAAATTGAATCAAAAGTAAACAGATTTTTTAATGATTTTTAGTCTTTTTTGATTTACATTTATAAAATAATTATATATAATTAAAGTATAAAGATTAAATTATGGAGGCTACCATGTTATACAGAAACTATAAAATAGAAAATTCAAGTCTTTCGAGACTTTATCAAAAAATGTTAGAGTCAGATTGTGGGGTTGTGTCTGCTTTTAGAGATACAAATCCTGAAGATGACAATCTGCCCCCAGAAAAACGTAGACCCTTATCCAAACAAGATAATTTAAAAAGGACTCGTGCCTTATTAAATTTCTTGAAGAATCCGTGGGTTTCGATAACACCGGTAGATGGGGCGTATCTCTATTATTTAGGCACACCGAATGAAAGAGAATCAAGGGAACTGTCTTTCTTTGTCTGCAAGCGTAACCCTAATGATGATTTTGATATTAAATCATTGGTAGTAAGTGCTGGTAAAAAATTCAACCAAGATGCTGTTCTTTTTATTCCGAAGTCTGGTAATTATGCGGAATTGATTGGCACAAGCGACAGAGAAAACGCATATCCAGGTTTGAATAAAGTTGAAAAGTTGGATAAAAAATCCTTTGGTAAGAATAATGAATTTATGACCAAGGTAAACAACAGACCTTTTTATTTTTATAGCTGTGCTGAAAGCGACCATATCACTTCCGCTCCTGAAATTCGTTATTTGAAAACTCAATATAACAGACCATATAATGAATTAGAGCCGTATGATTTAGAAAAAGCTTTTGTTAAACGTATAAAAGCGGGATTGAAAGACAATAAACAGAAAGTTGAGAGTTCAGGATTATCTCGTCTTTATAATAAGATGTTATCAGCAGATTGCGGTATTATTACGGCTTGCCGTGGTGAATTCACTAAGAGAGAGAATCAGCAGAGACTGAAATCCTTGAAGGCCAAATTATCCTCTCCAAGTATCAGTATTACTACTGTTACGGGGTATTTCTTGGAAAACGAGGGTTTGGAAAATGAAAAGTGGGTTAAAGAAACTGGCTATTTTGTAACGTATGCTCGCCCAGATAATCCAAATAAAGTAGATTTAAAAAATCTTTTATTAGATTTAGGCGAAGAATTTGAACAAGAGAGCATTTTTTGGATTCCGAAAAACGGAGAAGTCGGATATGAGATTGGAACATTAAATGATGAAGACGCTCGTATTCCGTATCATGATAAACATCCATACCCTAAGAAGTCTTTTGGTAAGGAAAACAATTTTATGACCAAAATCGGTAATAGACCATTCTATTTTGTTGAAGCATCTAAAAACTCAACGGTCCCTAGTGTTTTTGCCATGCAAGGTATTACACCCTTAAAAAAGAAACATTGGAGAGAAATCGAGGTTGATTAAATTAGACCGGAAAAATAATCTATGTGAGGGGATAATTCCCATATATATATTTATAGAGTCATTTAAAACTTGTTTAAAAAGGAAAGGAAAAAGCTATGAAAGTTGATTTAAACCATCTTGTTAATTTAATTAAAGAGTATGATGAAAATTTTTATTATACTGAAAATCTGTACGCTAAATTAATAGCTAAGGAGTTATCAAAAAAATTCGGAATACATTTTTCAGTTGATAATAGCAGCATACAATGTGATTCTTTAGGTTTTGACGAAAGTCTACATAAGTTTAACACTTATGAAAGTTTAGAACGCACTATAAAAGACTTATTAGGAAATGATTATACTGATGTGCAGTTAAAAGGACGGTATGACTACTCAATGAGTAACTTCTATTTTGATAAAAATAAAATAGGAAGGTTTAGCTATAGAGGAGTTCCGTTAGATATTAGTTATTCGATAGCGTCATTATTTGATATTTTGTTATATGGTTTAACCGGCGAGGCTACTAAAAATTTAGCAGAGGCTAATGAATTAGAGAAAAAAGCCAAAAAGAACGATGATGATAATGCTTTATTTTTTCGTACTAGATACTCTACTGCACTTAATTATGGCACATGGGTTGACCTCGGCAAAGCGGTGGATAAATTCTTTGATGGAATTTCCCTTAAGATATTTCAAAATCAAAATGGCCTCATAAAAGGGCTCACAGACGAAGAGTGGCAGAGAATTTTATATTTGCAAGATATTTGCTCTAAAAAGTTGCGTTAAGTTTGTTTTGGTTGGAAAAATCCCTCTTGTGAAAAAGAGGGATTTTTGTTTAATATATATTTATAGAAATTATCTCTCTGATTCTTACGAGGGATTGTGAGGTAATAAGTAATATAATTATGCAAGGTTAAATAAATGCTTAGAAAACATAAATCTATTTTTAAAAGGCCTTTCTCAGTTAAATCAGCAGTTAAAGATTTACAGGCCACTCTTTTGAATGATTTGAAAAGAGTCTTCGAGGATAAAGGTCTTTTTAACGATAAAGAGGGAATAATACCGACAGAGGTAGTAGAAATCAATAAAAATACTGTCGAAACGTCAGCTGATGTGGATTCGGTTTTCTTTTGTACTTCAGGTTATAATGTTAATTATACTAAAGCTGCCGATGCTATAGAGGATTGGATTGCCACCATGCAATCATACGCAAATGAAGACTTAGACTCGGATTCTTCGTCTTATGAAGAGACTGAACTTGAATATATGTATGACATGGATAATAACCACGGCTATTATATTGAATTGAAAGCCGAAGTGAGTCCGGTTAAAGATTTCAAGAGCAAAGCATTTAGAACTGGTATGCCTGTCGATACTGAAATGTGCAGGATATCTTTGTCAATGCGTTTACGTGCCAGTGATAATCCTAATTCTTATGTTGACTTCCCAAAAGAATCTCTTATAATTCGTAAGAAGAAGGATTCGGAAATTTACCGAGTCGGTAATATTGATGCTCCAAAATACACTTCTTATTGGGATTTGTTTGATTTTATAACTTCTTATACTAAAACGATGATTTAAAGGGGAAATTAAAAAATGAAAAATTTTAGAAGAATGACAGCCAGCATAGTGCCAGATTATAAGATGCAGATAATCACGGAAGCACAGGCTAAGAAAATCTTGAAAAAGTTTTCTCAAGAATATGATTTCTTGTATAAACATGAAGATAATGTGGCCGGATATAGTGAAGCAGTTGCTGCATATGATGATTTTATTGATAATAAGACTTTTGAAAGACTTATTCAAGACTGTGTTAATGTTCGTAGTGATTTTTTCAGTTCTGACCGTGAGGTGGGAGCTTTTATGTTTGCGTTAGATGCTATGGGAGTTTTAGATGCGATTGATGCTCGTGCTTCTGATGAACAAATTAAGAAAGTTATTGACAATTACAATTTCCCCTCTCGTAAAAAAACTCAAAGTAGTGTAATATCCAAGAGACATAAAGTTTTATCAGAACTTTCCACCTCTGATGTGAAAAAGGCCGCTCAAAAAGAAGGCTTATATTATTTAACTGATGATTTTCTTAATAAATTAACTGTTTACATAAATAAATATGATACTTTATTAGATGTTTCATACTTAAATATTAAGCAGGAAATTAAAAATTATCTTGAAAATTTTGCGGATTTTAAAGATGTGCAATTTTTTATTGATAATTTTTTACAAGAAGAGTTTGTCTTTAATTTAGATAGTGATACAATTTCGGAAGATTTTAAGAAAATTTATTATAATGATTTTCTTCCTGATTTTACAAAGTATTGTATAGAAAATAATATAATCGACAATTTACCTAAAAATAGAAAAGGGTGGACTAATTTAGTTAAGGATTATAAAGATAATTATGGTGAGTATGATTATGTTAGTGATTTAAATGATGAATTAGACTCTTGCATAAGTGATAAGGTCGAAGGTGTATACGGAGATGACTATGTTCTTAATCTATACGGGGATTTTGATTTTGATTTGGATATTAATAGCATTCAATATTGGATTAGAGATGCTTATATTCGTAACGAGCCTGATTGGCTAGAAACTTTACGCAAAGCTGATAAACACGATTTGGAAGATGCGATTGTATCAGCCATGCGAGATAATATTGATATAGACTTAGCATATAATTATTATTCACCGTTTGATAGATATCTTGAAAATGGTAAATTATTGATTGAAGACGTGTCAATTGGTGAACTTGAGATTCAATTAACGGATACAGGTTTGCCTATTTGTGAAGAACTTTTGGATTTAAGAAATAATTATACGGATGGAAAGTATATGTATATTAATCGTGAGGGGGATAGCGTTTGCTATTCAGTTAATGTTGATGACGTTTTGAAATACTTGAAAGGAAATAAATAATGCTTAATTTACATCAAAAAATTATAAAACTTTTGAAAATTAAAAATTATCTGGCAAAAGACGCTTCGGAAGAATCATTCCCGCCGGAATATGTCAGAGCTTATCAGACTTTCTGTTATGATAAAGGTGGAAAGTTTGCTATGTATGCAACTAAATTTCCGACTGAGGAGATTTTACCTTTAGAAGTTAAAACAGAAATTGATAATATGATTGCCAAAAAGTCTGTTGCGAAAAAAATTGAGAAATCTGTTGAAAAAATTGTAATAGAGAAGAAAGAAGAGAAAAAAGAGGAGAAAGTAGAAAATGTTGAAAATACTGCTCCTGTTTCTGTCGAGCCTGTTAAAGAGGAAAAGACAGGTTTCTTTTTTAAGAAGAACAAGAACAAAAAGAAATAAACGAAGATGCCATTACAACAAAGCCAGCAGTCAAAAATGAATCCAACTTTAAATGTTTTATATAAAGAAACATTTGATGATAATTATTCAAAACCTAGATTATTTAGTCGTAGGTTTACAAATTATCCGAGTCTTTTGGATATTATTGATGACTGCTGTATGCTTGTTGTTGAAAACCCTGATGATGGGATTAATTTTGGCGAGTTTCTTAAGTGGCCTGATAATTTTCGCACTAAGCAAGAGCGCAAATTGGTTAAGGCGTTTTTTAAGAATCCTGTCGTAGAATCTTTTAACTTTGACTGGGATAGAATAAGTAAGTTGGCGAACGAGATTCCGCAAGGTATAGCAAAATCGCTTGATGTTTTACTGTTTACTTTATATGACTCTTATTCTAATGAAAAATATGTACCTGTCGAAAAACTTTTAAATGATTTTGGTATCAGAGAAAAAGACGGAGAAAAAGTCAGAAAGATGTTAAAAGAACTCTCATCTAAAAACTCAAACTTTGTTTCTTATGTCACATCATCAGGGTTTGATTTAATTAAGCTTAAGGATTTTAAAGATGGCTGCTGATGACACTAAAATTTCTCTAAGTAATGTTTCACCGAGTTATGAGCAGATATATGACCAACTTGCCGCTCAATTAACTAATAAATATTCGTGGCTTTCTTTAAGCCGCTCTTCAACTGCTACCATGTTATTGGAGGCTATTTCTGCCGTTGGCGAATCTTCTCAATATTCTACTATGATGGCAGCAAGAGAGGTTTTTCTTGAGACCGCAAAATGCGCTGACTCTATTTATTACAATGTTAGATTTTTAGGCGTTAGAATCTCTCGTAAAATTCCCGCTACGGTTAAAGTAAATATACAAAATTCCAATATTAATTCTCCGTACATAGAAATACCTGCTTATACTCAATTTACGGTAGGTGATAGGCAATGCTTTAATCGTATTCCTATAATTATAAATAATGCTACAGATGTTATCTCTGTCGAACTTTATGAAGGTGAGGTTAAGAGACAAACATTTATAGCTTCGGGTGCGGAGTATCAGCGATATAATCTGGTTGATACTCCGTGGGGTATATCTAATAGTGATATTATATGCAAAGCAGATAGCCTTATTGAATATAAACGCTCTGAAGACCCTATATTTTTATTTGGTGCCGGCGAGAATAAATTTTATGAAAACACTTTGCCTGATGGGACTGTTGAGTGCCGTTTTGGTAATGGTATTTATGGTGCTATTCCGCAAGCCAATTCGTCATTAGAGTTTACATATACTGTTACGACCGGTTCTACTGCAAATAATAATGCCTTAAATTTAGAAGTGTCTTGTAATGACTTCCCTGATATTATTGGTGAATCAACTACAATATTCTATAATGGTAGTGATGAAAAAGACATAAGATATTATTCTGAATTAGGTGCTCAAGCCGGCGCTTCTAATGGTCGTTGCATTATTCGTGATGACTTTAGACCAATAATATTACAAACACCAGGCGTTATTGATTGTAAAGCATATGGTCAAGCTGAAATTGCACCTAATGACAAAGACTGGATGAATGTTGTTGGTTTAATGCTTTTAGTTGATGATAGCTTTACTAATGATTCTTGGAAATCATTAATTGCTAATTTAAAGACTAAAAGAATATGGGGTTTCCAGTTTAAGAGATTCTATCCTAAAAGAGTTGCTTTAGATATAAGCGTTACTCTATATCTTAATAATAAAGCACAGCCTTCAAAATGCAGAGATAGAGTTGAAAAGGCAATCAGAGATTATATGAAATTAGGTGTAGGGAGTCTGGGTAAAAGTTTCTTTAAATCAGATTTAGACAATGTTATTCTTTCAACTTTATTAGATGACATTGATTACGATGTAATTGATGCCCCTGCTGTTGATTATGAGATTGACCCTAATACTTATATTGAATTAAATTCTTTAATTATTAAGACATATTATTCAGAAAGAGAACAAAATAATCTTAGATGAGCTTTAATCCCGAAGACTTTGTTGCCAGTTTACTTTCTCAGGTGGATGCCCTTCCACCTGATATTTCTATTGATGACCGTGAAATTCCATTGGCAAAGAACTGCATAGAGTTTTGTCATTCAAGAGATTTTATTGGGAATATGATTCCTGATAAACTATTTCCCAGACAGATTGAGATTCTTGTCAAACTTAATGCTGAGTATTGTCCTCATTGTACGGATATGGAGTATTTCGGAGATATAAAAACCCCATCAAAGATTATTGTTAATGATTTTGTTACAAATGTTTTATCTCATATACAGTTATTAGATTATGGTAAATGTCCGAAATGCGGTGCCAGAAAATCTGAATTGTATAAAAACGGTGAATTATATACGCCTACTGAGTATGTGGCTTGCATGGGCCAAAGATGTGTAACCGGTGATACTTTAATCCCTACTAATTTTGGAACTTTCTCTTTTAAAGAATTAGCATCTTATCAAGATAATAGTGAAGGCTTTTCTCCTTATAAGACTAAGATAAGGTTAATAACGGATAGAAAGCTGGTTCTTTTACCTAGTCATTTTTATAAAAAAGAGAATGAAGATATTTACGAAGTAAAAACAAAGTGTGGTTTTTCTATCAAAGGAACACCTGAACATCCTCTTTATACCAAAGATGGCTTTATAAAGATTAAAGACTTAAAGACAAAGCAGATAATACCGATTTATTATAACTCCGATATCTTCGGTAATAATCATGAGTGGACAACCAAACATAGACCATTTGTTTCATTCTCTAAGTTTAGAGCAAATGCAAGAAAAGCATTTAAAGCGTTAAGACAAACAAAGCTTCTTAAAAAAATAACTTATACTGGAATCAAACCCGATGCCGATTTATGTAAGATGCTAGGCTTTTGGGTTGCCGAAGGCTGTAAAAACGCCAATATAGTCAACACCGATAAAGAGGTTTTAGATTTTTGCGAAAAGCAGTTAAAACGTTTAATCGTTCAGAAAGACTTAATAATAAGAACGCAAAATTCCGTAGGGTCACGTCTTTTAGGTATTTGTGTTTATCTTAACGAGATTTTAGAAGGAAAAATCAAAGCGGGCAGCAGTGGAAAACGTATTCCTAGTTGGATATTCAAATGCAATAAGAAAATGCAGGCTGCTTTTTTACAAGGTTTATTTGAAGGCGATGGCGGTACTGAGAAAAATCAAAGCATAACTTATTATAGCAAAAGCGCCGGATTGATAGACGATTTAAAAAACATGCTATTAAATTTTGGCATAATAACTAAAACTTATTCTCGTTATAAGTGGGCGACAAATGGAAGTTCTAAGCAAAAGCCTTGTTTAGTCCATATACTAAACATTAATGGTAAATTTTTAGAGATTTTTCAAAAAGAGATTAACTTTTTCTCCGATTATAAAAAAGAACGCCTAACAAGATGTGTCGATTTTTATAAAAAGCGCCAAAAGAATTTTAGTTACTGGTATGATAAATTTCCTCATTGCATTAAAGAAGAGTTTTTCGACCTGTTAAAAGATATGGTAGCGGATATAAAAGATGTTACTATTTATAATTTTTATACACAAGGGTTAGTCTGCGGAACTTTACACCACTTAATCTTTTTTGATTCTTTTGAAAAAGCTATAAGAGATGATGTCGAACTTACTAGAAACAACCTTACCTTTATGTATAACAAGATTAAAAGTTCGTCTAAATATGTTCATCTGTCTCTTGCCAGTAAAACGAAATTAGAAGCTTTCTATCTAAAATATATGGAAGAGGGTATTTTATGGGATGAAGTTGCTTCGATAGAATATAAAGGTAAAGATACCGTTTATGATGTTACTATACCTGAACATCATTGTTTTTTAGGGAACGGCTTTTTAAACCACAATAGCGGAAAGTCGGCTATATCGTCTATCCAATTAGCTTACATTATTCACAGGTTTTTAAAAACCCCTAATTTGCAAAAGGTTTATAAACTTTTGCCCTCATCTCCGTTTACGATTCCATTGGTTGGTCTTTCTTTTGAAAAAGCGAAAGAACTCCTTTATAATGCCCTTTATAAATACGTGACAGAGGGTAATTGGTTTATTCAGTATGCTGAATTTTTAGATAAAGAATCATCTCGTATGGGATGCCAACCTCTTTATGTTATTAAAGATACTTTTATGCGATTCAGGCATAAAAATATATTAATCGCTCCGTTCGGTCCCGATAAACGTAAATTAAGAGGCAATACCTCAATTTCATCTGCTACTGACGAGGTTGGTTGGTTTTTAAAGGGTGGTATTGAAGGAATCAAGTTTGATGCTGATGAAATTTATGCTTCCGTTAATAACTCTTTAATGACCGCAAAAGAAAGTTATCTTCGTTTATTATCAGAGGGTTATGATAATCTTCCGGTCCCGATGAATATTAATATTTCATCTCCGTCTTCAAAAAAAGATAAGATTTGTCGTCTTTATGAAGATTCCAAACATGATGATTATATGTTCGGTATGCACTTAGCAACGTGGGAAGTCAATCCGTATCTTCCATTTGACGGACCCACAATGCAAGCTCTTTTGAAAAAACATGGTAAAAATTTTTGGCGAGATTTTGGTGCAGTACCTCCGAATAGCAGTAACGCTTTTATTAATGATATTAAACTTTTAGAGAACTGTGCGTCTAAGAGAAATAATATATGTAATCTGGAACAATACTCGGAAGTTGTCGGTTCAAAGAATTATACGACTGCCAGAATCTCTACGGTAATCAGAGATAACAATGTTGCAAACAGAATACTGGCTCTTGATGCTGGTGTGACTCATAATAGTTTTGCTTTTGCTATTGCCAGTCTGCAAGGAAAAAAAGTCATTTTTGATTTATTGACTGAGGTGATTCCTTCGCCGGATGCCCCGATTAATTATAGTTCGGTTTTTAATAATATTATATTGAAACTCATAGAACAATATAATATAAAGATGATTTGCACTGATAGATGGCAAAATATAAAACTATTATCCGATATAGAGAATAATGTTAATCTTAATTGTGAGACAAAAACCAAGTCAGTCAATTATGGTGATTTTGAGTTCTTTAAGACTTCTCTTATTGATAATAATATCGTATTACCAAAACCGGAAATTCCGTTCGATAAAATTGAGAATTTTGCGACAAGCGACTATCCTGAATGTTATATTCATTATCCACTGGCGCATTTTTACTTACAAGCTTTAACGGTGGTTGATATGCAAGGCAAGACTGTTGCTAAAGGTGATGGCCTTACAGATGATATTTTCAGGTCAGCAGTTTTGGCTCATGCAGTAATAACGGATAATAAATATTGTGATATTTTTAATGCTCCTGTTAATGTCCTGCCAAAGATTTCTAATAGGGGATTATGCGCTGGTGCAGATGGTAATGTAATAGGCTCATGTAATATAGGTGCTAATCCTAATGGCGCTTTTTCCGGAAATTTTTCAATAGGAGCTTTGCCGATTAGATGATTTTTCTTAAAAAATACCATTTTTAACAATATATATATTTATAGAAAGTGAACGAAAGGACGTTTGCTAAAAATAATTAAAACGTTTTAATTTAAACATAGGTGTCAGAATGTTGAATTTTAAAAAGAGAGTTAGTTTGAATTTGCAAAAAGTTTTTGACATTTCAAAGAATGTCAAAAAAGTTATGTGTGAAGTTAATACCAATGACTATACATTTAATGATATAAAGTCGGCGGCGATTGACTTGTTTACAGTTAAGGCTTCCATGGTTAAGAGCACTTATCGGCAAGTTGCTGATAATTATGTTTCGTTTGTTCTTATGCCAAATAAGATTTCAAAGCCTTATGATAAGACCAAGTATAAAACAATTTCCTCAGATATAATCTCTGATATTCAGGATAATAGCATTTGGAAAGTCGTTGATGTGGATGGAGAGAAGAGAATAGTTTTGATTGATGACCAAAACTTCAATAATATCTTTAAAGCGTCAACCAGAATTTCAACTTTCGCTGCAATGTATGAGCCGCCGAAAGCAGCAATAAATGATTATGTGTCTTTTTATTCGATTAAAAGCAATGCGTTGGTTTCTGGTATTGTTACAGAAGCTGAAGATGATACTTCAATTATTATTGACCGTAACTGTAAATATCACCGCATTAAAAATAATGCAATCATTGACGTTGCTGATATGCACAATTCCAGTTTGAATCAATGCTTGTCAAATCTTACTGAAACTATGGGCGACAATGTTCTTTCTTATTATAAAATGCTTTATGATAATACAGCGTTCTTTGATAAATTAGATGAATTGGTTGGTATTGACGTTAAGAGTAATAAGGGCGGCGATACTATGACCATTCAATCCGCTTTGTTGGATGAAGATACTATTAATAATATGAAAGATGTTATTAAAGATTATTTCATTAATAATATTGACAATGAAGAAGATGTTGGTAATACGGAAGGTGATTTTGATATTGACGTTGACCCTATGTTTGAGGGCGATGACGTTTTAGAGTTTGTTGTTGATGAGAACGATGATTTGGAAACTCTTGAAGATGTACCTTCTGCTGATGTTCTTACACCTGTTGAAACGCCGGTTATCGTTGACAATCCTGCTATTACGGATATTGGTGTTGACCATGTTGCGCCTGTTACGGATATTGCGCCTGTTGCACCCGCTATTCCGGCTGTTGAACCTGTTATACCGGAAGCCGACCCTGCAATGCCATTGATGGTTGATGAAACTATTCCAACTATTGATATGGAAACTCCTGTTGCTCCGACATACAATCCTTCTGATATTATCGTCAATCCCGATAATTCGGTGACAAGACAAGAAATTTTGCCTTCGCAAAAAGATAATATAGTTCCCGAAGACGAGCTTTCTGTTGACGATTTGATAGATGAAGTTTTAGAGGAAGAAAAGAAGGAATTAGGTGACAATGTATAATAGATTGCGTAATCGCTTAGAGTCTAACTTAAATAGTGCTGATTATATATCTTTGAATATTCCTTTACTTATGCGTGTTTTGGAATATGCTCATGAAGATGCTAATGATGATTTAGATTTGCACTTCATTGTTGAAAGGATGATTGATTTATCGGCTAATAAAGAAGTTTTGACAATGAGCGATTATACTTCTATCGTTGATAAGTTGCACTATCAAAAATAACCTTTTCAAAAGGGAATAAAAGATGTCGGACAATGTTTTAATCCGAGACGAAGGCAATATTATAGAGGTCGTTCAAGGTCGTGACTTAACAGTTTGTAAGATTGTTAAGTCAGACGTTGAGATTGAGAAACTTAAATTTATTCAGTTAGCAGATACGCCTGACACCTATGTTGATAATAAAGGCAAGACACTAAAAGTAAATGCTGATGAAAATGGGTTAGAGTTTACTGATTCTTATGATACTTTTATCTCTTTGACAGATACTCCGGCATCTTATACTGGTAATGAAGGCAGACTTGTTATTGTAAATAATGAGGGAACAGGTCTTAATTTTGTTAATTATTCTGCTGGCTCAATAACAATTCAATATTTTACTCAATTAGCTGATGTTCCTGCCTCTTACTCTGGAGCTGCTGGTAAAGTCGTTGCTGTTAAGCAAAGTACAAATGGATTGGAATTTAAAACTGCTAATGAGTTACTTACTACACAATCTGGCGTTAATGCTGGTGTTTATAGTTATCCTATTGTTACTGTTAATAATAAAGGACTTATTACAAGCATAGAAAATGGCGTACCTTTTGAGTTTCCTCCATTTACCGCTTATAATCTATTAATTGGTGATGGCTCAAAGACACCCGCAGAAGTGCCTCATGGTGCTATGTATCAAACACTCGTAACAACTGCAAATACAGGTGCAGTTGCTTGGAATTGGCTTGGTTCGTTATTTGATAATAATGGCCATATGATATTCCATGCTACAAGTGATTCCTCTACAAATTATTCCACGTTAGTTGTGCATACTGACGGTTCTAATGTTAAATTATATCCTGAGACTTCCACTAATGCTTTTATATTAGGATATAATGGCGAGTTTACAATCACATCATCTTATTCAATCTTTGATAATGATGTTAAGATTTTATCAGGTAATGAGGTTGTTTCTGAAGGACCTTTATCATTAAAACCTGAGACTGTTGTTAAAATTTCTGATGATATTGACCCTGCTACTTATGCCTCTAGGATTATTAATGACAACGACCTTGTAACAAAGAAGTACGTAGAGTCGCATCAAATTGATACAAGCAATCTTTTAAAACGGACTGCTTCTAGTGTAATGGAAGATAACACTGTTGTTTATTCATTGCCTGTTGGTGCAGAAACCGAATGTTTAATTGTTAACGTGACATCTGGTTTTAATGAGGGTGCTACAATATTATTAATGGATTCTTTAGGAAATATTCTTATTAATGAAGATGACATCCCGTCATTAAATACATCAGATTTAATAAGATTATATTTTGATGATAAGGTTGTTGACGAGAATTATCAAATTTCTGTTGTTGTAAGCAATTATGAATTTGGTACTGCAAATGTTTATTTAACATACTTCTAATTTTGGAGAGGTAGTGCATGGATTTTTTAATAAATGTAACACCAGTTGGCAAAGGTAGACCCAGAGTATCTTCCAGAGGTGGTTTTGCTCGTATGTATACGCCAAAAAAGACCAGTGATTTTGAAACCCTTGTTCGAAATCAAGTTATTAAAACTATGACAGATAATAATTGGCAGATGTTTGGGGAAGACATACCGCTGATTGTTGAATTATATCTTTATTTTCCGATGTCAAAGAGCTTGTCTAAAAAGAAGAAAATTGATTTAAAGAATAAATATCATACAAAAAAGCCGGATGTTGATAATGTCATAAAAGCGGTTCTGGATGCTTGCAATGAAGTTGTTTATTATGATGATTCACAGATTGTAACCATAACAAGTGTAAAACGCTATGTTGATGATATAGAGAGAGATACCGGTTTAATTAGTATGCGAGTCATGCAAGCTCCTGAACAGCTCAGTATCTTTGAAAGTGGAGCTGAAAATGCCTAAAGTGGGAGATTTGCAAAGAGGCTCTTGGGAATTAAAAGCATTGAACTTTCTTGTTAGTTATTGTGCAAGAGAGAGGATTCGTTACAATAATAAAGAGTGCCGAGATGAGTTTGTTATTGTTGATTACGGTCTTAATGATAATTCTCAATTAGAGATTGATACCGGTTATGTTGATGAGGAAGGCAATCTTTCTAAAAATTGGGTGACAAATTATTTCGACTTAAATAGAGATGGATTAGAATTTGCTCTAAGATATTTGGGTTTGGATTTTTAAAAATTTTTGTATTTTAAAATGTTCTTAAATTTTAAGAGGGTTTCTTAAATGTTCAATTTTCTGAAAAACACTTTTAAGCGAAGAAGCTTAACAGATAAAGAGTTTGTTCAAGTTCTTTTAAAAGAGTTAGTTGAACGAACTTTACCCAAGAATCGAGTTCATAACCAAGTTAATAAGGCTTTATTTAAACTCGACAAACTTTCAGAGAATACTTGGGATAAGAATCTTTTGAATGAGATTAAGGAAGACTTGGAATTAATTTTAGATGAGAAAGAGTTATTAAAATGACAAAAAAATGTGTTATCGGAATTAATGGTAAAATTAATAGTGGTAAAGATACTGCCGCTAAGTATCTTGCAGATGTTTTAGATGGAAAGATATTTCATTTTGCTACACCTGTTAAAGAAATTGTTAATGCTGCGTTTAATGTTCCCCTTGACTGGATGGAAGATAGAACATTAAAAGAATCTAACTTTAAAGGTAGCAATGATATAACTCTTAATGTCCGTGATTTGATGCGTTTTGTCGGACAGTCTTTTAAAGAGAAAGACCCGGATGTCTGGGTTAATATTTGTCGTAAAAAGATTAATTGCTTTTATTATGAAAACAAAGATTCTTATAAACATAAGGTTATGTATTTCATAATTCCGGATTTGCGTTTTGCCAATGAAGCAAAAATCTGTGATTATACTATTAATGTTACAAGAGATGTGGCTATGAATAACGATACGTCAATAACAGAGAACTCCCTTAATGACTTTAAGTTTGATTACACAGTTACGAATAACGGCAAGATGGAAGACTTCTTTATTGAGTTGTATAAGATTTCAAACGACATAGAAAGCACATTCTTAGAAAAATAATTTTTTTTTGAAAAATTTTTCTTTACTTTTTTAAAAAATTATTTTAAATTAAATTCGTTTAAAAATTCTAACTCTAACCATTTTTAACTTAATGAAAAACACCGAGAGAGGATAATTCATGCAGAGCATCGTTTGTGCGGAGATAAATGCACTCGTTAAACCTATTATTGGTTTAGATAATTTATTAACAATGCCTTATACAGAGTATGTGAATATGGTAAAGACTTTAATTAAGGTTAAATTCGGGGTGCTTAAAGCCTCACAAATGAATAAAGAAATATCAAAGATTATACCGATTCCCAGAGACAGAATAGCTTTACGAGAAAAAATCAGGAATGATGAAGACCTTACGAATTATGTGAGCCTCTTGCATAGTGAGATGCTTGCCGGTAATGAGGTTCCTTTTTTGACATTGGATGACGTTGTATCTTTAAAGAAATTACCCAGAGCATTATCTGATAATAGTGTTAGGAAATATTGTGAAAGTGCTTTAATGTTTCTATCTAAATATATCAGGGCGATGGTTAACAGACGCTTGCATAAAATGCTAGTAAGAAACAATGATATAGACGCTGAGGATATAGTTTCTAAAGTTTATATGGCCACTTATGATAGATGTCGTGATGCCGTAATGACAAAGCGGGGACAGTATCTTGTCAATTACTTAAAACTTAAAATCAATTCCGAGATTCTTAATATTCAAGGATATTATTTTTCTGATAAAAGAAGCGTGGTTGAAAAAATCGAGGTTAAAGGTAATAAAAAAACTGGAACCTCTGAAAATTCTGCAGATATGAAAAACAAAGCGAAAACCCTCCATAATCTTCTCGAAAAACAAGATATTACACAAGATGATATTCGAGATATTGTGCAGTGTGATTATTTGCCAGTAAAGCAAAACGATGAGCTAGGAAGTGAAGACAAGACGTTTTATTATAATAGTCGTATTGTTAATGAGTATGATGCTACCAATGATAATGGTGAGGAGTTGGATTATTTTAATTGCATACCTGATACTTCGATGCCTACGGTTATTGAAAATAACGAAATTACATATAAACTGGAAAAGAAATTAGTGGACTTAAAGCAGGATGATGCTACTAAAGGTGAGCGATTGTCAGCTCGTATCCTTGAGATTGTTATGAATAAATCAGAGGCTTTCCTTAAATATTGTTCAAATAAAGCCGGCGAGGTCTTTCATGATACTCTTAATATTTTGGAGAGATGCGGCCGTGTCAGTTTTCTTCATTACCTTAAAGATTATATGGGAGTTTCTTTGGAAACTATACAGAGATATTCCAGAAAATTCAAAGCTTTAGTTATCTAGTTTTTCTTTTTAAAAATCAGGGAGTAGCTAAAAATGGAAAACACTGTCAATAGTCTAACCGTGATGGACAAACTCTTTTTTGCACTTGAACAAAGACAGAAAGAATCTGTCCTAGTTATTATTGAGTCGATGCTTGCCGCTAATAAAAAATTAGCAGGAGTACAGGAAATTAAACAAGAGATAAAATCAAAAGATGATGTTTTGGATTCTTTCGCTTCTGATTTAGAGGTGTTAAATAATGAAGATAATACTAACGCTGCAAATGAAACGACCATTACAAGTGACACACAAGCAGCAACTCAATCTGACGTGTCTGATAATGAAGTGGAAGAAAGTGTTAAACAAGAGATTATTCCAGAAACAGTGCCTGAAAATGCAGCTAATACAAGTGAGTTAAAAGAGATTGTGCAGGATTCGGATATTCCGGTTGTTACTTATATTCGAAAATCACATAATATCGACATGGCGAGTAGCACTATTGATACAACTAAGTTTGTTAATTTTGGCATTTTTGATTTCTGGGAAATCAAAGCTAATAAGATTACGTTTATTGTTGATGATATTGAAAGCATTCCAGATAATGCCACAAATGTCAAAGAAATAGCCGGTGAAGAAAAAACTGAACCGAAAATTAAATCTGAGGATAGTGCTATTAAATCAGACAGTAAGGCTAAGGTTGTTAAAAAACGTAGAAGACGTAGAAAGACAGCTGAAGTGGATGTCAAAGAATCGCAAGCTCCTGTAAAAAGAAGACGTAGACGGAAAACCAAAATTATTGACGAACATGTAAAAGATGACATTTCTAATGTTCCAGATAATAAGAATCCTCTTGCTGATAATAGCTCTTTGCCTGTGATACAAGAGAATATTAAAGAGGAGAATACGGAAACCCCTGATAACATAACGCTAGATGAGGTAATACCACAAGAAAATCTTGAAAGTAAAACAGACGTTAATGAAAGTTCTTTTGATAATACCCCTGCCAATAACGAGCCGTTGGTTGCAGATGCGGAGAAAACACCGGAAATATTGATTGATGATAATATGGATGCCGATACCAAAGCGTTTATACAAAAAACTCTTGCAGAGAAGCCTGTGGTTGTTGATGGGGATTATTTAAAATATGCTCGTTCTCGTAAATATGAAAACACTCCTCGCGGAAAACCGATGGGACCTATGCCAAAGTTAGAACAGGTTATCTTTAATAATTTTGATAAGTATTTTAACGCTTTAGGTATAGATTCTTATTGTCGGGTTAATAATATTGAATCTGATGAGGAAAAAAGATTATTTGTGGGAATGTTGATTGAAAAAAGCAAAGAGTTTGATAAACTGACAATAACCGAGTTTAGAAATCTGGCAAAAGCATTTGGTATAAAATGTAAGTCTTTGAAAAATATTCGTACTGGTTATTTACAGCGTATAAAACTCGCAGCAGTTGTTTCAAGAGTAATTAATGGGTGAGAAAAAATAATGGAAAATACAAATTTAAAAGACTTGGATTATGTGATTCAGGCATTAAAACAAATCGGTAATGAACAAAATCTTTCTGTCAATGAGAGAGTTTTGGTTAGTATTGCTAAAACAAAATTAAAGTTCTTTGGCAAAGATAATTTTAAAAAATGTCCGTGTTATCCTCCTGATGACAATGAACACGGATGCAACTCCGTTAAATGTTTGAGTGAGATTGCAGATAACGGCGTTTGTCATTGCAACCTGTTTTCAAAAAAAAGAGGTGCATGATGGCGATTGAGATTAAACCTATACGCTTAAGAGATTATAAGTACAAAGACCTTGTTATATATAAGCCTCAAAATTCAAGCGAAATTAAAAACGTTTTGGAGAATATCAAGCATAATAAGGTATATTGTGCTGCCATAAAAACCACAATGTTTATTGCAACCTCTTATAAAGACTTGACTCAATTTGTGACGGCTCTTTATGATGAAAAGTTAATAAAGAAAGAAATAACAACAAAATATCTGGCGATATTTCATTGTTATAATAATAAAATTTATCTTAAAGAAGACTCGGATATCAGAAAATTAAGAGGTTTTGTTTTAGCATCCGTCAAGAGACGGTTAGTTCCCAGCAAAAAGGAGGATTAAATTTAGATGATTTATTTAACTTGCACATTAATATTCTTTGGAGCTTTGATGCTCTATTTACTTATTTCTGTATATCGTGATTCCGGTAAACTTCAGAATCAAATTGATATTGATAAAGAACGTGAACATCAATTAGAAGCAAGTAAAGAAAAAGATAAAATGAATGATGACCAGCTTTTAGAGTGGTTGGAAAAACAGAAGAAAAAAGAGAAAGGAAATAAGTAATGGACATTACAATAAAAAAGGAATATTTTAAAGAATCGCCATACGCTGAATATTCAGAAGATATAACTTTAAATGCTTTGGGAATCTTTGATATTACAGCAATTCCCGGCGGTGGTACTTTATTAAAGTTTAATTTTGGACTTGAAGAGATTGAATTAAAGACAGACCTGATTGTTACGATTACAATGTTAGCTAATCTTGTTCAAGACGCTAATATGTCATTTGAGAAAAACACTGTAAATAAAAAGACTACAACTGAATTTCATATAATTGAAAAGGGTCCACATAAAACAATTTTTAACGAACAAATAACTCTTTATGACCCAAAGACAGAAGATTCTTCGGAAAAGGAAGCTGATAAACCAAAAACCAAAAAAACGTGGAGCAGACGTAAGAAAAACGTTGAGCCACAAAATCCGAACGAGTTGGAGAGTAAAAACACACAAAATTCGCAGGAACCAGTTAAGAAAGCCAAAAGACCTTATCATCGGAGAAAGAAAAATGTTTAAAGGAATTATTTTATTTTCATTGATTTTATTATTAGTTTCTTGTAAAACAGAGTTAAGGAGTTCTGAATGTGTTTGGTATAGGGAGCCTTCAGCAGAGCAGTGCGAGAAACTTTATTCAGTTGACAAGGATTTGTTTAGAACTTGCACATTAAATAAGATGGACTATAATGAGTTTTGTACGTCTAAAAAATGAGAAATGATAAAAATTGATTCGCAAGATGCTCTCTCTTTAGGGTGGCAGTAGCTTATATTTAATTTTGCAGGAATGATTTTATGGCACAGGGTGTAATTAAATCTAAAATATATATCCCCTTAGAGGATGTTAAAGATTTTGAAGCTCTTAAACGAGCTTATACAGTAGACGGCAAAGATGAGGTAATCTGTAATCGCTGCCAATATAAGCATGATGAATTAATGTGTAGTGTGTGTCCAGCAAATAACGCTATAATTAATCTCTGGGGAATGAAAACCATTAATGGGTTTGATTATGTTACCCTACCCGCCGGTAATCTTAAAAGAGTCACTAAATATACGGGAATAGACTTCAGCTCTTATAAAGATTTGAGGTGCGAAGCTAAATTTGACTATCCGATAAAATGGACGGGCAAACTTAGAGCCGGAGAGGAAATTGATGGGATTCCGACTGCGAATCAGCAAGAGATTGTTGATACATGGTTAAGAGAGGATAAAAAATACGGGTTTATATGCGCCCCGCCCAGAACGGGGAAGTGCCTTTGTGGTAATACTTTAGTTAATACTCAGGATGGATTTTTATATCTTAATGAATTTATTAAAGAAGATGGTGTTTCTCCGTTAGTTAAAAAGATTAGTTCTTTAGATGGAGAAGAGTTAACGGAATTTGCTTATAAGTCTAAAGCAAAAACTATTAAAATTAAAACAAATAGAGGGTATGAATTACAAGGAACTTATGAGCATCCTGTATTGACGCTTCAAAGGGATTTAACTTTTGCTTGGAAATGTTTGCAAGACATTCAGATAGGAGATTGTATAGTTGGTAAACCTAAAAATCAAAAACCTATATTTGGGACAGATAACTCTGTTAAGCTAGATGAAGCTATCTTATTGGGGTATTTTTTAGCAAACGGACGGTGCAATATCATACATTCAAAAGATTTAGATGTTATTAAGCAGGTCCGACTAAGTTGTAAGAATCTTAATTTAGAATTTTGGGAAGGATTTAAAGCGAGTGAACCTTCTCAAAAAGAGATACATATTTTAGGTTTTTCTGAGAGATTAAAACAATTAGGATATAAAACAGGAGCACTTAATAAAAACTTAGGTAAATTAATCCGTAGTTCCTCAAGAGAGATAATAAAAGCCACATTGGAATCCTATTTTGAGTGTGATTCGAGTTCTAATGGGAGTTTTATACAATTAATTTCCGCCTCGGAAACCTTTGTTAACCAACTCCAAGTCATCCTTAATTTAGGCTTCGGTATATCAGGCGAAAAATTCTCTGTTAAACGCAAGCTCCGTAATAAGGACAGGGAATACTTTGGGGTTACTATCACAGGTGTTGACGCTCATAAGTTTTGTTTGGAATTTCCTAAAGCAAAGGTTGTGCGTAAATACAAAGACCGTTTTAGGAGAGATTATTATAATTATCAAGAATGTAAAGGAAAGAAGTTTATACCTTTTGTTTATGCCTATTTTGAAAAATTAGCGTCAGAGACAAAGATAAATTTTGGCAAGCATTATTTTCCTAAATCTGGTTATAAAGGGTATTTATCTCTTTCTTTTGATTTATACAGAAAAAATATTGATATGTTACTATGTCATATAGATAAATGGATAAAGTGGAATGAGAAAAAATTAAAAGATATTGATTTTAGTTCTTATGAAAAACTAAAAAGAGTTTTAGAATTATCTAATGATTACCAGATTATTACTGATAAAAACTTTATTGATAGCGAATCAGACGTTTATGATTTACAAGTTCCTAATAGTCACTCTTTTATAGCAAACGGATTAATTTCACATAATTCAGTTTTAGCTGTGAATCTTTGCTGTCAAATGGGCTTAAAAACGCTATTCGTTGTTCATCAATCCGAACTTCTTGATAACTTTATGAAGTCTTTTCTTCGAGATACTAATCTTAAAGAACTCCAATTTGATACCGGAAAAGAATTAGTTAAGATAATTGAGAGCAAAAAAGACCTTGAAGACCCTTCAATTCAAGTGGCAATGATAACATACCAAAAATTCATTCGTGAGGGTGCATCTCAAGATATTACCAAGTTTCTTAAAGGCAAATTTGGTTTCGTCATTATTGACGAGGCACATCAGGCGGGTGCTATTGCGTATGCTAAGTTTCTTTCGCAGTTAGATTGTAAATATCGTCTTGGAATATCAGCAACGCCAATGCGTAAAGATAGTTTGAATTATGTTTTGTTAAATCTTATCGGACCCGTGACAGTAAAATCTAATGCGGTCGGCATGATTCCAAAGGTAGAAATTGTTGAAACCGCTATCTCTTATGATAATAGTAATGTGTTTGCTCATTTTGTTAAAAACATGACCGAATGTAAAGAACGCAATGAGTTATTGGTTAATGAGGTTTTCGAAGATTTAAAAGAGCATAAGTGCATACTGATTCCTGTTGATACTGTTAAGCATATGAACTGCTTAGTAAATATGATTAATAAAAGAGCCGGAGATGACATTGCTCTAGCCTTTTATTCAAGAACAATGAATCGTGCTAATATTATCAAAGATATTGATGCCGGTAAATACAGAGTGGTTGTAGCGATTAAATCTATGATTAAACAAGGTATTGATTTAAAGCTTCCGACAATGATATACATCCAGATATTAATGTCTGCAAAAGATAATAAAGTTGGGGCTCCAATGTTTTATCAGATGGGGAATCGTGTTTGTACGCCATACACCGGTAAAAGACAACCGATTATTAAAATCTTCTTTGACCCTATGCCAATCAGTTATCTCTGTTTTAGGAGTATATACTCAAAAGAGATTCTACCACACACAAAACCTAAAGACGGTGAAGACAGACCGAGATATTTAATATCAGATAAAGCTAGGAAATATGCTAGAAACGTGTTGAATAGAATTGCAAGCAAGCAGTACACACAAGAGAAATTTTTTAATCCCGACAAAGAATCAGAAAATTCCTCTTGAACTTAAAAATTTTTTTGTATTTATATTAAAACACTAAACCTTTTTAGAGACACCAATGGCAAAGAAAAAGACAGAACTTAAAGTAACAGAAGAAATATATTCAAATGTCACAGAAACAGTCGTTAAAGACCTCGCATATTCAGTGGACTCTCAGATTGCAATGTTTGAGAAATGCTTACAAGAGTTCGGAACAAAACCGTTTATTTGCGGTATTTCATGTGACTATGATTATAGATATGCTGAAAAAATGGCTAAACAAACGTTTAATTTTTTGGTTGATAAAAATTTTAGACCTTATTATTATAAAGTTTATGACCGTTTGGCAGACATATCTTTTCAAGACAATATTAACACTTATGGTGTACCGGACTGCTTGTTTCTTGCAACCTATTGGGATAATATGCAATTAAAATATTATGATAAGTTAAGGGAACTGGTTACGATGTATGGAGAAAATATTCCGATTTTCATCCTTAATACTGGAATGTCGGCACCAGACTTTATGAGAGAGATTGTCAAGCTTCCTTTAGACGCATTTTTGTGTTTAAATTCCAAACATTATGGTATCGCTGATAATTTGTGAGAGATTAAAAGATGTCCAAACTTACTAATTCATCTTTGGAGTTATCTTATTTAAAAGCGATTTGTGATATTAGCGAGAGAGATAAGGGAATCGCTTGTGCGATGCTTTCCGTTCTTGACGATTCTTATTTCTTTTCTCCTGTTTCTAAAATCGTTTTTGAAAAGCTGCGTAAGACTTATGATAAGACAGGCAATATAATTAATTTTGATTTGATTGCCACCGACACAAATATAAAAGACGAAGATAAGGACATTATTAAGAGTATTGATAATGTTAATATCAATGAAAAGAATTATCGAGAAGCTTTTAACAATTTAGATATTTTGCGTAAAGGCAGAGCCTTGCAAAGTATCGCTCAATCCATTAACGACAAGTTGTTGGCAGGTGATACCACCAATCTTGAAAAACTTTTTAACGATACCGTTAGAACACTGACTAATTCACAGACCGCCAAAGAAGATGAAGATTGTTATACGATTATTGGCAAGGGCGAGAATTACGATGGAAAAATGATGAAGCTGTTATCAGGACAAGCTTTAAAATTTATGCCTTCTGGGTTTAATGGTTGGGATTCAAGGAATAATGGTTTGCCGTTAGGCAAACTTGGTATTGTTGCGGCAACATCCGGTGGTGGTAAATCGTTAATGGGTATTCAACTGGCTCTTAATGTTGCTAATTATGGGAATGCCGTTTGCGTGGTGCCTTTGGAAATGAATAGTATTGATATGCTACATCGTATTGCGGCGAATAAAACTCATTTAACAATGTCAGAGATTGCCAAAGGTAAAGATATTGACAGAGAAAACAGACTACGTGCTTTTAAGGCTTTAAAAGCTTATTCAAAAACCTTAGAGAATAAAAATGCCTCTATTACAATATATAATCCGAAAGACGACTTAGATATGGAAGGCTTATTGCTAAGGCTGGACCAAAAGCGTTATGATATGGTCATCATTGATTATATCGGATTGTTAAAAGGGTTTGAAGGTGACAATCAATGGCGTAAGATGAGTGAGGCTATGAGAACCGCAAAAGTGTGGGCTGAAAGCCGGATGACAACCGTTATTGTTATGGCACAGTTAAACGATGATATGATGTTAAAATTCAGTAAATCAATGAAAGACCATGCCGACTTAATGTGGAGCTGGAATCCTGGCAAAATATCTCAATTAGAAAACGGTGAGGCCATTATCAGGATAGAACCACAAAAAGGCAGAAACCAAGAACAAGCTGTTTTTTATCTTCATTCGTCTTTTAAAAAGATGCAGATGTATGATGCAACGCCGGATGAGATAACGGCGTATGAAACAAAAATGAAAGCCGCAGGTGATGGCAAAGGCTTTAATAATGCCAGAGGCCAAAAATTTATTATTGATGGAGGCAAAAGCAAAATCAAAGTTTAAACGATATATATATTTACAGATAATGTGATAAAAAGATTTCACCATTTTAGGGTGGGAGTATATTCATTTAGGAAAAACTTATGCTTAATACGATAGTTACAGAAACCAAAATTTATAAAAGCTGTCAGAACGTAAGATTCGCTCTTGTTGATTCAAGACAAGCTTTTAATCTTGATGATGCGACCCAGACCAGTAAGACTTTAAAACAAAATGAAATATTTGCAGTAAATAATTTCAAGTATCTGCATTTTCATTCTGATAATTCCATTATATTGTCTTTGGTTGGGGATAATGATAATACAATGACATTGACGACAAAGATGCTGACTTTATATAACGAGGCGAGCATCAATGCTGCAACGATTACGAATACTAACGAGAATCCTGCAAATATTTATGTCGTTTATGCTTGATGGAGATTTTTAATGGATTACGATTACGGCGATAATTGGCATGACTTAGCTGATAAATGCAAGCAACGTTATAATTATATCTGTCAGAAATGTGGAAAGTCTTTTAAAGAAAATAAAATCAAACTTCACGCTCATCATGTGATACCCTTGTCAAAAGGCGGGCGCAACGTTCTTTCTAATCTTATAGCTCTTTGTGAAGATTGCCACAGTAAAGTCCATAATAAAGAAATTATTACATCAAGACGCAGAGGAAAAAGCAATGCCAAATCCTTCAGAAAATTCTGATATTAACTTCTTATTCAAGTTGTTGGATAAACAACAATCACATTTAATAACAGAGCTCCAAGCAGAGATTGTGACTGTAGACGCTGCGTTTAATGCTGTTGACAAATACGACCGTATTTATTTCAGCAATCTTCCGGCCTCAGTAGACTTTAAAGCAACATTGGCAGAGAATTTACTGAACTTATGCGGGAATTTCGGTGTTAAATGCAATCTTTGGAGTCTTATAAAGAATAAACATAAAAACATAATTCCGGTGATAGATATTTGTGTTAATAAAAACAATTTCATTTAAGAGGGAATTGAACTCATGGATTTTAATCCTTTAGAAACAGACATAAACGAAAACGTTTGGAAGTTATTAAAAGACGCTTCATTAGCTATTTTTACGGCTTTTAAAAAAGAAACGGATGACTTAGGTGTTATAAGAACTTACTCTGTGTCAGACTTTTCCGAATTAAGTGGCAATTCCGTTATTAATTGCCTTTTGTCGAGTTTTGAGTATGAGGTTGAATATCCTGAAAACATGATGAATTGGAAAGTTAAAAGTGTTTTCGGTAAAAAGAAAGATAACGTTGAAAAGCTCTTTAAAAAAATATTCCCTGACTTTATTCTCCCTTCTTATACAAAGAGCATACAAATCAACCCTTTGAAAGACATTACCTTTGTCCCCAGAGTAGACATGAAAGATTATGAGAGTCAAACACTCACAATTAAAGATTTGAATAATATTTTTAAATCACGTTTGAAAGACGAAGACTCAAGACTTTCCTTCAAATTTTATTTGAATAAAGAAGAGGTCGCGTTTAAAAATACTGATATAAATAGTGGAATAAATCTTATCGAGAACAATACGGTTATTTTTACCATAAAGATTAATGTCTTTTTAAAGAGCGAATCTGATATGGTTAAATTTGTGACGAACTCAAATGTTTTATGTTTACCTATATATAAGCAGTTTATTGCAAAACAACTTAGTTCCTTACAGCAATATACGGATAAACCGTTTAACCAGATGAATAACATCCCTGTTTATGATGTTAAAGCTTTCGACTATACGAATAAGTTTATTCAATTATATGAACAAGGCAAGATTTTTTGGGTGCCGGATTGTGATTTGCTTTACGCCGATTATATTAATAACTATAATCTTATGTATAATGCGGACAGCAAGACCATAAAAGAGGGGATTCCTGAGGGCAATATTAATAAAGTTCTGTATGTTGATGGTGTTACCAAAACCCTTGTTTATACAGATGAGCAAGCTAATATATGTTCTTTTTCTTTTTATGGGGGAGAGCTTTTAGGTAAAGACGTACCGCCAAAAAAGCCAGAGTCTTTCGATAATTTTATGAAAATCGCTTCTCTTGAGTTTGGTCTCTTAAACACCTCTTACGAAAATCAGATATTAAAGATTTATGAGAACTTCTCGGTTTTAAAAATCAATGTTCTTTTAAAATGCGAAAATAAGTATTATTTGAAGTTGGAGTATGACAGGATTAAAAATGTCATTCCTTTTTACGACAAAGAACCTACTCTTAAACTGGATAAAGATTTAATTAAGCCTCCAAGATTCAATCTCGGCAGATTACCTGTTATTTATAATACTTTCTTTACGGATTTTTCCAAGAATAAAGTATTGTTTGATTTTGACTTGTCTTTGCGAGACACCTTCTTTATCAATCATATCTATACATTGTTAGCGAATTATATTATTAAAAGAGCGGTCATTTTAACAAATGACACTTCAATTTTATTTGAAAAGCTTACAACAAAAGGGGTCAATCCGTTTATAATAGACGAAGTTACTTTACCAAATCTTATATCTGTATTAAAAGACGGAATCATTGATTATATAAAGCAGCTTCCAAAAGAGGTGATAATCTTAATCAACCCCTCGATATTTTCTGCCGAGAATATAACTAATGTTAAAAAAGAACTGGTCGGCAATAAACCTGCTTACAGACATTTGGTTATTGAACTGCTTTCAAAGATGGATTACGATTATTTTGTTTACTACCAGACTACGATAATCAATGAGTCATCCGAGACGGTTTTATGCTTAAAGGAATTATTTAATGTTGCTAAATACCGTTATATGTGGTCTCACTCCAACTTTAACATTAAACTCTTAGGTGATGGTTATTCTGATTTCAAGACCAAAGAGATTGTCTTCTATGAGCTTGAGTATGAAAACGTGCCTGTTAAGCTTGGGGATAATAAATTAAAGTTTTATGCAGAAACATTAAAGAAGATTGCTATTGATATTATTAATGATGAAAATTATCACTCTTTGGTGGAAGAGTCGGATTTTAATAAACGTAATTGGAAGATAAACAATTATCTGTATAATCGTTTATCTTTGCCATTAAACTTTATTAATAACCCAAATGATAAAGACTATGTTTATGTGGAACAGTTTGACCAAGAGGACTCTGGCCTTATCTCCGATAAAGTTTTATTTATAAATCAAATAATATACGCACATACATACGGCGGCCTTATTAATAATGTTAAACGTAACACGGTTGCCGGCAAGATTATGATAATCTGCAAAGACCATACGACACGCCAATATCTTAAAGAGAAAATCAGCGCTTATGGCAATAACGATAAAATCATTCTGGAGATTGCGGATTCGTTTATCGCTTCTGCCGATTATACGGATGCTGATGTTTATATCATATATGATACCCCGTTTGACTCTTCTTATCTCAATAATATCATTAATGCCATTCAGTATCAGAAATTAAACGGCTTATATGATTATAAGAAATCTTATATATATACGCTAACTTATGAAAATACTTTAGAAACAACTATCTTGAACGACAATCTCAATTATATTTTGTCACAGGGTATGAATCATAATTATAATGATTTGTTTTATACTGATGAGAAAGATTTTATATCGCAAGACATATCTTATCAGAGTATAGATGCGTTAAACGCTCTGTTATATAAAAAATATACGGACTCCAAAGATGTCATTGAATCTTATAAAGAGTTTATCTTTAATAAATTTTATGCTACTTATACGGATGCAGATGTTATTGAGGTTACGACCGTTGTACCGACAGATGACTCTTTTAATCCTCCGTTACCTGATTATTTTTACCCGATTAACGAAGAAACTTTCATTACCGATAATGGTGTGAAACTGGATAGCGTTTACACTTTTAATTGCTTAGACTTTAAAGGCAATCCCCTTTATAAAGAGAATTATAAGGTGGAAATTAATGATACGGTATTCACGGAATATGGTAATGCGGTTTTAAAAAGCGTAAATGACTGTTTTGCCTTAGTTCAGTTAAAAGATACGCAGATTTCGCTCCGTAAAGACAAGATATTTACGGCATTGACACAGAAGCTGAATCCGGATTTCGTAAAGATTAATGATTATATGATTAAGTTTATTAAGAATGATGAGATTGTTGATAATGAGGCCAAAGAGGATGAGTGTATAGAATTGGATGCGGCAATTGTTGATGGTTTCCCCACATTATTAACTTTTATTCAGGATAAGGATAATGAAAAATTATCTGCCTTTGACTTTAAGTGTTTAAAGAATATCTCAATGGCTAATATAATTAACCTTAACGATGCTAACCTGATTCTTAATACCATAAAGAGTTACGTTTCAGAAGACCGTTTTAATTATATGCGTGGAGTCTGTCTTAAATTCTTTAACGGAGAGAAAATCAAACTCCCGCAGAAAAATTCGTTTTATAATCAATTCGGGGAAACTCTTACAGTCAGTATAATAGATGGTAAATTATATTTTGTGTTTAATTCGGAGGCTAAATATGCCGGTAAGATTAAAAACAAAATGGATATTGCTTGTATGTATATAAAAACGTTTACGAATTTGCAGGATATAAGATTAGAAATTTATCGCATAAACAAATTTTTAACTATTGTAAATATAAACTCTTTATTGGAAAAACTTTCAAGAGACTCTTTCAAAAACTTGTTTGAATTTAAGCCCTTTAAAAGTTAAACTGTTTGGCTCTGTTTAACAATAGTGTTGAATTTAATTCTCCTTAATCAAATTTTTTGTTAAAGAAAAGTGTTGATTTACTCTCATTCTTTTAATACAATAAATAATAGGAAGTCAAGAGAATGAGAGGCTTATTATGGACCAAGTAACAATACTCAGACAAATGTTTAAAACCCTTTCTCCAGAAGAGCAGAAGACATTTTTAAAATCATTGAAGCAAAAATCCGATGAAACGGAAGACTTTAAATCCTTCAAAGAAACGATTTTAAAACATAGCAATCATCCGTCTTCAGACCGGATTTGCTGTCCGCATTGTCATAGTGCTAATGTAACCAAGAACGGACACAAAGACCATGTTCAAAGATTCAGATGCAAAGATTGTGGTAAAACGTTCACTTACTCTAATAACACTATAATCTTTTCAACGAAAAAGGACATAAGCAAGTGGGAGAAGTATTGCGAGTGTCTTTTGCATAAATTTACGTTACGGAAATCCGCTGAAATCTGTGGGATATCCCTGCCGACCGCTTTCAGTTGGAGGCATAAAATCTTAGACGCTTTACAGAATATGCAGAATGACATTACCTTATCGGGAGTTGTTGAAGCGGATGAGACGTTTTTCTCTGTCAGTTTTAAGGGACAAAAGAAAGAAAATTTTAGCATTCCCCGTGAGAGCAGACATAGAGGACATTCCAACTCTGTGCGGGGACTTTCTTACGAACAGGTTTGCGTACCGTGTATGGTAAACCATGAAGGAATGTCCGTTGGTAAAATCTCTAACTTAGGAAAACCTAATATTATGGACTTAGGGAAAGTAATCAATAACAAGATTGAAAAAGGTTCCGTCTTTGTCACTGATTCTTTAAAGAGCTATCAAAAAGTCGCTTTTGAGAATGAGTTAACCCATGTAAGAATACCCAGAGGCAAATATAAATCAGGAGCTTTTAACATTCAGACCATAAACAGCTATCACTCTGAATTAAAAAGACTGGTTATCGGTATCTTTAAGGGAGTTGCCACTAAGTATCTTAATAATTACATCGTTTACAATAATTTTTCTAATTTTTCCAAGAAAAATTTTTGTAATAAGTTAAATGAGCTGAAAGATTTTGTATTCAGTACCTGCTGCAATACAAGAGGTTATTCAATAAGTTCACGAAAGGCGATACCGGTTTAATATATATTTATAGAAGGAAAGGAAAATGGCTATGATTACTAGAAAACGCACAAACAAAGATGTAGACGCTCTCATAGATGAAGTTCTTGCCGAAAACAACGAAGGGAACGAAGTCGAAAGCGGAACTATGACTGCTTTGGATAGGTATATTGTTGAAACATCTGACGAAATCTATCAGGACTATTTAAACGGCAAAAATTATGTTTCGCTGGAAGAAGCTATTGCTGAAATGGAAAGAGAGACGGGAAAGAGATATCATGTCAAAATATAAAGTTAACATCTCAAATAAAGCTAAGGCTGAAATTAAAGACCAATACAAGTATATCTGTAGCTACGCTGATACTATAGATGTAGCAGATAATTGGTATGAGCAAACTATGAATGAGATTGCTAAATTAGCTTATATTCATGGATTCTCTGAATACCCGTTTATCAAGAAATTTAAAGCTCAAAAGAAAATTTTCGGTAAGGGAAGGCATTTTCAATTTATTCTCATTTATACCGTTAATGATGAAAAGGAAGAGATACTTATTATCCATTGCCTTAACTGTAAACAAAAGCCTGTTAAATCTAATCTGATTCTAAGCCGTCATATACAAAGACATATACCTATAAACAGGCGTATTGCTTTTATCAGATACAACAGGCGAAAAGTGCTTTGTAGGCATGGTAATTAATGCTACTATTTCTAAAACAATAATTATTGAAAGGTGAATATTGATGTTTGATTTTGTCTATTTTGTCCAACTGGGGGGGGGGAATCACATAGTTTAATAGATAATGGCTGTACCGATTATACGGGAGGTACAGTTAATGTCTAAAGTCTCAGAGACCGTTACAGAAAACATTTTTAGAAATTTTTACGGTTCAAATACTTTTATTGAAAAATCAGCAATCCCTAATAAGTATGGATTTAAAAGTAAAAATCAAACAGACGCACAAGGTTATCCTGATTTTTTTATAGAAAGAAATAATTACTTAATAATTGTTGAAGCAAAAGCAGAGTTGATAAAAGATGCGGAAAATGACATCGAGTTCTATCTAAATAACAACTCTACCGAATGTAACTTGTTAGGCATAGCAATAGCTGGACAAAGTGAAAACTCGATAAAAGTGAGATATTATTTCAAACATAAAAACACAGCTAAGATTGAAAAATTACCAATTAAAGATTGCTTAAAAAAATTAGACGACATCGACATTATTATAAATAGGCTTTTATATGGCGATGATATATCTAATAAGGATTTACAGAAGCTTTTGAGTAATTTGAATAACCAATTTCATGATTACAACATTAGAGATACTGATAGGAGTTTATTCTTTTCTTCACTTTTAATATCGCTGAAGGATGATAATTTCAGAGCTATCTATGATAAAGTTAAACCATGTATTTCAAATTCCAATCAAAATATTTCAATTCAATGTTCAAACTTAAATAAATTGATTCTGGATGCTGTTGATAAACAACTGGAAGATAAAGTAAATTCTAATTCTAAACAAATTACATGGCTATCGAGATTTAGCTTTATATCAAATATAGATATTCCTTTAGATAGTTACATTGCAATAATAAAAAGGATTGAAAATAGCATATTCAATTTGGTCGAGAAGAAAGAGAAGCAAGACATTTTAGGAAAGGCTTACAAAATATTCTTAGCAAGAGCTGGTGCAGCAGAAAATAAGAATATTATCTTTACCCCTGACCACATAAAATCATTGATGGTACGATTAGCGAGAGTTAATCATAAATCCATTATATTAGATACTTGTACCGGTTCAGGTGGTTTCTTAATGGAAGCGATGGAGCGAATGATTTCTGACGCTAATGGCAATGACCAAGTTATTGAAAGCATTATTAATAAACAATTAATAGGGATTGAAAATGACCCCGTATTATTTTCACTAGCTTGTTCTAATATGTTTCTGCACGGAGATGGAAAAACCAACTTAATTTTCAGAAATAGTTTGTTAGATTTAAAGATTGCAGATGATGTAAACTTGCTAAAGTATATAAAATCATTATCTCCTACACATGTAATTATAAACCCACCGTATGAAAACGGTAAACCAATAAAATTTACTAAACAAGCTCTTGATTATTTAAATTCTAACGGTAAGTTGATAATAATTATGCCCAGTATTACACTAATGCAGAATATAAAAAACGGCGAACCAACTGAAATTTTAAGTGAAATTCTTAGTGTTGCAAAACTTGATTATGTTATTAACTTGCCTAAAACTATTTTTAAAGAACAAAAAAGGGATGTATATCCATCCATCTTTGGATTTACTAAAACCCCTCACTGTCCTTCAGATGAAGTAATCTTTTGCAATATTGAAGATGATTGTTTGGTTACTATTCAACATAAAGGCAGGATTGATAAGAATAAACTATGGTATGATAAACCTGGTATGAAAAATTTAGAGTTTCAAATTTTTGATACTGTAACTAACCATAAACAGCAAGATATTATTATCAATAATAAAATAGTAGGTAAATCATATATAAAGCATATATTTCATAACAATCATATCAAACTATTCTACGGCATTAATGATGATAAACAAGATTTAGTCAAGTTTGGTGATATTTTTGATGTAAACGAAAAAGGCTCTTTGCAGTCTGAAAAGAATGACCCTAACGGAGATTTTGATTTTATTACAGCATCAGAAGTATGGAAGAAACATAGTGCCTATGACCATGAGCAAGAAGCGATTATATACGCTGTTGAAGCTGAAGGTTCATTAGGCAGAGCACATTATGTCAATGGAAAATTTATTGCTAGTAATCTGTGTTTAATTCTTAGACCAAAAAATCCAAACAAATACCCGATTGATTTAGAGTTTTATTCCTATTATTTAATGAAGATTAGAAGTCGGTTAATTATGGATTTGGCTTACGGAGCATCTAAGAGAACCATAAATCCTGCTAATCTGGCAGAATATAGAATTAAATACTTTCCATATAATGAACAAATAAAATGCAAGAATGAGATTAAAAGCAAATTAAGTATAATCAGAATAAAAGCATTGGAACTAGAAGAACTAAAAAATACAGCTTATGATGTAATAGCTTGATTGCTACTTTTAGTCTCTCCCTGCCAATATTCCCCCTCCCTTTAAAAACTTTGCATTGGCAGGGTCGGTTTCAATACTATTGTTAAACAGAGCGAACTGTTTTTTAAAATCCCTCTTGCAAAAAAGAGGGATTTTTTCTTTGTCTTTGATTTTTATTTTTTGTATACTTAAAGCATGACAGAAAATACAGGTACAGAAAATAAAGACGAAATCTTAGATGAAGATGTAAGAAAATGGATAGACTCTCTTAATGATGAGGTTAATATATCCAATCTTACTAATTATATCAGTAAAGGTTCAGATGCTGTCTGCAACTTCCTTTTAAAATCAGCAGCGGCAAAAATAGCTATTATGGATGGTATAAGAAAAGCCAACGAGATTCTTAAATTTTCATTGAATACGGAAATTGAAATCAGTACAAAAGAGATAGATAAGTATATTGATGTTGTATCTGATTTTGAGTTCTTTACACTGGCCGCTAAAAGTATGCCGGTAAATAAAGAACTGATTGACCTTCTCATTAAATTAAAGATGAATAACCTTAATCAAAGTAATGCGGATAAGTCTATTAACGGTAACGACATCTTGAATACTTTAAGAAAACACCTTGACGATATTCACTCTAAGGTTGGGGAGATGCCTGACCCGAACATCCATACTGTCAGAATGGCAGAAAGAAAAGAGGTTAAGCCTTTTGGAGTTAAGCAGAAAAAATGATTTCCCTAAAAAGAATCTTATTAAATAATATTGTAGTCCACAAAAATACCGAGTTCGTTTTTGAGCCTGGAATAACAGTTATTCGTGGACAAAACGGTTCCGGTAAAAGTATCTTATTTAACACTATTTCTAACGTTTTAAACGGTTCGATGCCCTTTTCCGTTAAGAAACGTGATTCCAAATCAGTTCACAGTAAAAATTCTAAAATTGAGATAGATTTTATTAACCAATCATCTTATAAAGTAATTCAGCAAAATAACGATAAGACATTAACGTATGAAATTTTTAAAGACGGTGAATCTGTTGACCCTCGGACTATTTCAATTGCATCTGAGTATTTACATAAAGCGTTTCCGGTATCGCCAGAGATTTATTTTAGTTTAATTCATTTGCTTCCGTATCGTGGGAATATTATCCGTACCGGTTCAGGTTCACAGAGAAAACAGTTTTTTGAACAGCTTTTTAATCTTAAATATTCCGATGACATTCTTACAATTATTAAAAGTAAATTATCCGACTTGAAGAATATGTTAGAAAGGAAAACTATTTATGATGATGAGTTAAAAAGCTTAACGTTTACTGAAAATCTTGACTCTTTGAAAGAAACACTACTTTCAGTCAATAAAGACTTTGACGTGATTAATACAGAATATTCAAAGAAAAGCGAACTCTTACAAAAAGTCAGCTCGATTAATACTTTAAAAGGAACGTTAGTCACTAATCAAACTCTCGAAGACTTGCTTCAATATAAAATTAAGTTTGATAATAAGTTAAAACATATTAGAGAGTTAAAAGAGGACTTGCAAACAAAGATTAAATTATACAAGGAAAATGACCTTCTTATTGACCAGTACAATTCTTTAAAAGTTACATTGGAAGATACTAAATTTAGTGTTTTGACTAAGACAACCGAAGAGTATCAAAACATTATTAATAAGATAAATCAAATTATACCTGATAAAGAAAAGTTTTACCAAAACGCTTTAGAGAATAACGCAGCTTATGATAAAATGCGGGCTCTTGAACAGACAGTTAATCTCTTAAAGACTAAGTTTGATTCTTATGATGACGCACTACAAAAAATATCAAATGCCGTGTCGGAAACGCAAAAACAAAACGCTTTAATTACAAAGTTGATGAACGTAGCTGATTCTACTGAATGTCCGTTATGTGGCTCTCCTCTAAACAAAGATGATATTGCCAAGCTCATAGACAATGCCAGAAGAATAATTAAAGATTATTCCGATTTGCTCCTCAATAAAGAAACCATACTTTCTTATTATAAATTAAGAGAGCAGAATATTGAGTTTATTGATGTTAAGCCTGTCTTAGATAAGTTAACGTCATTAAGAGAAAAATTAGCTCTCGCAAATGACAGACTGGCACTATCAAAAGAGAAAGAAAGACTGGAACTGCAGTTTAATTCATTGCCTAAAATTCAAGTATTAGACAAGCCGGATGAAAGCAAGCTTAAACTATATGGAGATGCCATCGAAAAAGGCGAGTCCATGATTCTTAATGTCAATAAAGACATTGATACTTTTAACTATATTAATAAACTGGAAAACGATTTATTAGAGTATGGAAGTATTGATTGTGAAAAATTTGCTAATGATAATAAAGAGTTAGTGAATAAGTTAACAGAACTTAGCAGAATAAAAGCTGACTTGTCTTCTAAGATAACACTGGCAGAAAGTGACAACGAAAAGATTGTTTCAATAAACGAAAAGCTTGATAAAATCGAAAAAGAGACTGTCGATTTTCCGATATATGAGGCGCTGGTTAAAGCATACGGTCCCAAAGGTATTAAAATAGACCAGATAAAATATATCGCAGAGGCTTTCTGTGCCAATCTTAATAAGTATTCATCTTTACTATTTAGTAAAAAGATAAACTTTTCTGTTAATGTTGATAACACGAATTTTAACATTTATTATGAGATTGACAATAGACAAATATCTGACGTATGCACAATGTCAGGGGCAGAATCGAGATTGTTTATGCTATTGTGTTTAATATCGCTATTACCATTCATACCTGAAAATTTAAGATGCGATACGGTTATCTTAGATGAAATCGAGTCCGGCATGTCAGATTCGACAAGAAAATTTGTTTCTGAAAACTTTTATAAAGAACTTCTTAACATTGTGCCTAAGATTATTATCGTTACGCCAATGTCTCAAAAAGAGTTCTTTGTTAATAGCGACAGGGAATATGAAATTAAGTTGAAAGATAGTGTTACACAGTTGGAGCGAGTCTTATGATTTATGGAATAGATTCAAATAAAGTAAGAGCTGATGATTTAAGAGAGTTTTTATCTAAATATAAAGTTGCTTTGCTTGGTGAGTATGAGTCTGCGGACATTCTTTTAATAAATAACGCAGGGGAGTATCAGAATCATGGCTTTAACCATAATAAAAACAAGTGTTCATATAAAGACGTTATTTTTTATGATTATGTCGAGTCTTTAAAGAATGTGGATAACATTATATTATTATCTAAACTTTCTGATTTTAAACTGAGTGAGGAACCAACGGCATTACGAATTAAAATAAATAAAGACTCATTTCTTGATAAAAAGATTGAGGAAAACAGCAAAGCCACTTATTATTCCGAGTATATTATGCCGTTAATAAATTCGGTTAAGTCAAGGCAAGATAATAATAAGAAAAAAGTCATCCAAGCAATTCTTAAAGATATTAAAAATGTTTTGTTGAAAAACAACGGCAATTTTTGTATAATGATGTATGCCGATATAATTCAGAAAAAGAAAATTGACGCATTTATTGGATGGTTAAAAACAGATGAGGCAAAAGAGATAAGCATGGCATTGTTAAATAGCAGTAATGGTAATTATGCTTCGTTTGAGTTAAAGTATTTGATATTAATGGGACAAGAAAAAGAAAAGAAAACTGAGAAAAGAGAGTTAGAGAAAGAAATTAAGGAGAGCTTAAATGGAAATGAATGACCCCCAAAACATAATAGACGTTAAAAAACAAACGGAAGAAAAAGCTAAAGAGGCGTTACTATTAATAGATAAAATCAGCAATGATATTTCACAGAATTGCATTTACGGGCAGATATTCAGTTTGGTATGTGCCACGGCAGTTGTCTTAGGTAAAGATTTCGTTGCCGCATATACCAGTTTTTTAAATAATTCCGTTAATGAAAAAGTTTTGACTGAAGCTTTAAAAAAGCAATATCCCGAAGAGATATTGAAACAGTTTGACATAACAAAGATGGTTGGCTTTTACAGAACTATGGTAAACGGCCCCCTTTTGGCAGTTGAAGACATTTTGAAGAATAACGAAAAAGAGGGTTAAAGCATGATTCATGTTTTATTATATGATGTTATGCCGTATGTTTATTCGGCGTATTTCGGAGCTATCTCTTTTTTGAAATTGGAAGAAGTTACGGCTGCGGTCGAGGATAATCTCTTACTGGTCTCTAAGCAATTATTGATAAAAAAACTTCAACAGCCGTTTCAGAATTTATCCGGCAACTTTCTTCCGGTCTACTGTTATGATGATTTTCCGAAACGCAAGAAAGAACTTTATCCCGAATATAAAGAAAATCGTAAAAAGAAAGATGACTCCAAGAAAATGTCTTTCCGAGTCAGAAACACTCTGCTTTTATCGGTTAAAAACAGAGATGGATATCATCTAAGTTCTCCTGATGAAGAGGCCGATGATGTTATTGCCACCGCTAAAAAAATGATTGATGAAAAATTGAAAGGTCAAGATTATAGAATTTATATATTAAGTACGGATAACGACCTCTTGCAATTGACGGATGACCACACAGTTTGCGTTGACATTATGAAAGGGAGCTGGGGGATAATTAAAGATAAAACATACCTTGCAGAAAAATATGGACTCAATAATTTCAAAAAAGTCTTGTTACATAAGATATGTTTTGGTGACACTTCGGATAATATCAAGGGAATTATAAAGCCACACACCAGAAAAGCTCCGATTATCGCAAAGATAAATGAGTGTAATAATCTTAAAGACTTCGTATTGGATAGTGGATTTGTCGCTAAAGAAAAAATACCGGAAGTCAAGAAACTGATGAATCTTATAATATTAAGAGATAATTTACCGTGTAAAATTACCTGCAATGAAGGAAACACTTATTTTAAAGGGATTTCACTATGACCGATTCTTTTAATAACATCGAGATAATTGAGCAGAAGTTTGAGGAGTATACGCTTAATAATATGGATGAAGTTCTTAAACACATCGAAAGGTGCGGAAAGAACTGTTATAAATCCGAAAAAAATATAACGGAAACGTCTGCCGAAAAATTTATTGACAATATCTTAAAATCAGGGCATGAGTCAGTCATTGAACACGCTCATTTCATCTTTAAAATGAAGATTGAAGATGCCGAATTATTGTTCAATAAAATAGGTTATCCGGCATTGTCAGAATTAAGGGGTTTAAATATCACTCAGTATTCTGATGACCGCCAAACGCATTATTATATAATATCCGGCAATCCCAGAACTTTTCGGGATATATATAGAGTAAGCGGGGTTTATGTCTTTTTAGATAAGCTGCCTGAAATCTTTTCTAAGTATTTAGGTAAAGATGGTACTTTTAAATTAACAGGCAAAACGGTTGAACCGGAAACATATGAATTAGTTGGTATTCAAAAGTCAGACTATGGCGATAAGCATAATTATTATACTTTCAGGTTTGACACCTCGATTTCAACTTATAAAGACATAACCAGACACAGAAATCTTAGTTGGTCAATCGAAAGCACACGTTATTGTGTAGCAGGAGATACTAAATTAAAATTCAGTAATGCACATCATAATTATAATGTGAAGGATTTATACAATAAAATCCACGTCAATCCTCCTTCTAATGCTAGTTGGAAAAGGATTAAGATAAGACAGCTGAATGAAAATACTGGAGTTTTAGAGTTTGCTAAAATAAAAGATGTTCTATACATGGGCAAAAAACCTGTCTTACAGATTAAAACTCGTCTTGGCTATGAATTAAAGTGTACTAAAGAGCATCCTATATACAGTAAAGACGGCTATATAGAAGCAGGTAACTTAACATTAGGAAATGAGATTTATATAAATGGTAAAGATATAACTGAAAAACCTCTTTATCAAGACAAAGACTGGCTATATTATCAAAATATAACTTTAAATAAAACTTTTGCACAAATAGCTAAGGAATTTTCTTTTAATGCGAATACTGTAAAAAAGTGGGGAGCAAAATTAGCATTGCCTAAAAAGGGCACAGGTTATTTTAATAAAGGAAGGATTCCATGGAATAAGGACTTACACGAAAAAGATGATAGTCGTGTAAAAATACAAGCGGACACTTTAAGGGAATTTAGATGGGATAAGTGGCACGATACAGAGAAACTTAAAAAATTAGGCAAGCGTTCTTATAGAAAAATGATTAAAGATACATGTGAAATATGTTCTTCAAAAGAAGGTTTGCAAGTACATCATATAGATTGTGATAGAGAGCATAACGATAATAATCCTAACAACCTAATAACACTCTGTCCTAAATGTCACGCTGGAGTACACAGCAAAAATCTAACGATTGCAGTTTTAGACCCAGTTGTTGAAATTAAAGAATTACCTGCTGAAGATGTTTATGATATAGTTATGGATAGTGAATACCATAATTTTGTCGCTAATGGTGTTATAGTTCATAATTGTAATTACTCTAGGAAAAACGAAAACGGCAAGATTAAGATTGTTGATTGCTCTTATTTTATGACTCTGCAAGAACATCAATTATATCTTAACGAGATGGACAAGATGGCCGCTAAGTATAATGTAATGGCAAAAGATTTTGAAAGTAAGCCAGATGTTCTTAGAATGATTTTGCCGCATGGAACCGCTGCATCTGTGGTTATGAGCGGTAGCGTTTACGATTTGAAAAAAATGTTGGCTTTAAGAACTGATATCCATGCTCATCCGACAGTTCAACATGATATGAAAGAGATTGAAAATTTAATTCAAAAAGATTCCAAAGAAATTTTGTTTTTGGATAGAAGAATGGTCTGATTTTTAAAGAAAGGAGAAAAACAAATGACAGACTTAAATGAATTAGAAAATAGTAAAACTGAAGAGGTTAAAATTGACCCCACTAATTTGAAACTTCGTTCTTATATTGAACGTGTGGAAAATTTGGAAGAACAAAAGAAAAATATTCAAACTGATATTAAAGATATTTTTGCGGAAGCAAAGTCACAGGGTTTTGATGTTAAGGCATTAAGACAGATTCTTAGATTGCGTAAAATGAGTGATGCCGAGCGTTACGACTTAGAAGCAGCCGTTGACACTTATCGTAAAATTCTGAATATCTAATCGGAGATTGAAATTGAAGTTTGCAAAGATTAAAAATGTTAAGAGTCCGACAAGAGCACATTCTGACGATGCCGGTATAGACTTTTATATTCCAGACGATTTTTCGCCTGTTGAAATGAAAGTTGGAGATTCCATTTGCATTGAATCAGGGGTTAAAGTTTGCGTTCCGAAAGGTTATGCTTTAATTGGCTTTAACAAATCAGGCGTTGCCGTTAAAAAGGGCTTGACGCTAGGTGCTTGCGTAATTGACGAATCTTATCAGGGTGAGGTTATCATCAATCTCAATAAGATTATTGGTAGTCCTATTACTTTAAAAGGCGGTGATAAAATAGCTCAATTTGTTTTATTACCGATAAATTATGAGATGCCGGAGGAAGTTAATGAAGAAAATCTTTTTGAAAAAGAATCAGAAAGAGGTAGCGGAGCTTTCGGTAGTACGGACAGACAATAACTTTTAAAGATTGAAAAGAAAAATCCCTCTTGTAAAATGGAGGGATTTTTTGTTATATATATTTACAGAAGTTATCTCTTTCTGACCCTTATATTGTATGTTAGAGGGAGAGTAATAAGTAATATAGAAAAATAGATAATGAAAGGAAAAATTATGACAATAAAAAGAAAACTTATGAGAAAACAGTTAGTTAAAAGTTCTTTAAAAAGGAAACTTCCTTTAAGACATAGAGTTAAAGCAAGTGTTATTGAAGAATTTAAACTGCTTTTAGCAAATCCGCAAGATAAAAGTAAACAGGCTTGGGTAGAAGATGTTCCTAGCTCTTATATTGCAACCTCTAAAGAAATTGAACCTTTTTTAAAACAATTTGGTATAGATTATGATGAGATTGAAGACATCTCCTATGATGAAATTACTTTGTCTATTTTAGACGTAGACACTAACGGTGCATTTGACGAAGAGGCTCTAAAAGAAGAACTTGTTGGAGATATGACTATTGAGGATATTGAGTCTTATTTTTCGGCATTTACAGACTGTGGACATATAGACATTGCAGCTGCACTTTATAACGAGGTTCAAGGACAACATGATTTTAAAGAAGCCCTTGAAGACGCATATAAGTATGAGGTTATGAGTAGTAAAGGTCCTATTAATTTAGCTCAAGACTATATTGATAGCATAGGGAGTATATCCGAATTAGGCGAAAGAACTCTTAGAACTTATTTTGACTATGAGGCTTTTGGTAATGACCTTGCTACTGACTATTATGAAACAAGCATAGGCTATTTAAGGGAGATATAAAATGAAAACTTTAAAAGAAAGAATTTTAGCAAGAAAAAGAGAGCAGAATCTTAACCGTTTAACCAGAAAAGCTGCTGTTAAGAGTGCGTTTTTAAATAAACGTAGCATTTTAGCTAAAGATAAAGACCTGCCGTATTATTTAGGTATAAAAGACGTTCTTTATATTTATAATGGTCATTGGTCTGACCCGTATGTTTGTTATAAAGACCATTTGTTAGATGAAGTGGAACTTTATGAAACGATGCACTCTGACTACGAGGAAGCTATTTCTGAGGGTTATTGGGAAAAAGACAAAAAAATTACGGAAGAAGAGGATATTGATAATTACATTCGTTATAATGCGGATTCTGTTAAAGAGGTAATTCTTGAGCACGGCAGAAAAGTTCGTGGCGTTCAAAGAAGATTGGAAGATTTAGGAAGAGAACAGCTGTTAAACAATAATATCAAAATCACTCAACATGATATTGATACGGCAGGTGCTTGGACCCCTACCCTTTCAAGAGTTCGTAGGAAATTTTAAAAGGTGAACGGAAAATATCACCACCTTTTAAGGTGGTGATATGAAAGCGAACCATAAGGAAAGGAAGATAAAAAATGAAATTTGAAAAACTTGTTGATGAATTTGCGGATAGATATCTCGATGATATTTATTTAAAACTACATAGTAACCAGTTTTATGCAGAAGAAGCAAAAATTTCATTTATTGATTGGCTTAAAGATTACGGATATTTAAGTAGAAAAGATGCAGAGGAATTAAAACGTAAAATTTAATTAAGTTAGTGCCGTTCTGACGAAGGGCGGCACTCAGCTCTTTTAGAGGTAAATCGAAAAATATTAAAATTCATAAAACATGTTTACTTTTGATTCAATTTAAAATACAATATTATTATGTTAACTTTAAAGATTAAATATTCCGTTCAAGACTGCTTTAAAGATACTATCTCTGATTATCAGAGACAGTATAATAATCTATTACACCTCTTTTACAATAGATTAAAGGAGGGTATATCAGAAACAGCTTGCAAACATCTTTCTTTTAATAATCTTGAACTGATGAACAGCTGGCTTAGGCAATCTTGTGTTAAAGATACTAGTTATCTAATAAAAGATTTTAAGGATGATGCTATTCTCTTTGGAGGTAAGAAACTCTTTGAAAAAAGATTTAGAAAGAATATATCTAAAGAAGAATTTAAAGAAAAAAGATTAGTCCCTTTTATGTCAGCTGGAGATAGTAAGCGTAAGGGTAATAGATTATTTAGGTTAGTGGAATCTTTAGACCGAGTTATCTTTCAACCAAAAGCAAATCTTAAAATCTCTTTGACTCTTATAGGCGTAGGTAAAAACAGGATAAAGATTCTTAAAAAGTTATATCAGCATCAATTAGCTTGTGATTTACCTATAACTTATAAATTAGATAAACAATACATTTATATAACCTTTGATGAGGTAATCCTTCAAGAGAAATTAGTTAAACCTACCGAAAATAGGATAATGTCTATCGACATGAATCCTAATTATATAGGGTACTCAATTTTAGACTGGAAAGATTCTGAAAAATTTGAGGTTGTTAAAACAGGTATCATATCTTTAAAGAATTTGAATGATTATGATAAGTCTTTAAAAGACAAAAAACTTCCCGCAACAGATTCCGAAAGAATTTATACCTATAACAAGAGAGTATACGAAACTTTAGAATCCTCTAAGTATCTTATCAAACTAGCTGAACATTACAAGTGTGAATGTTTTGCTATTGAAGACTTAAATATGAAATCTAAAGACTTAGGTTATGGAAGAGTTAATAATAAACTCATTTTAAATAACTGGAACAGGAATAAGTTAGCATCTAATTTAGAAAAGCGCTGTAATATATTAGGAATCAAATTTTTAAAAGTGATTCCTAACTATTCATCTATTATAGGTAACTTAGTTTATAGAGATTTACAGTTACCTGACCCTATTCTAGCATCTATTGAAATTAGTAGAAGGTGCTACGAATTTAATCTTCAATATGTTAAGAAGATTAAAACTAAGACAAAGAATATAGTTCTACCAATTCTTGAATCACTAAAAGATAAAGTAAAACACTCATTGGAAGAAGTAAAGTGCTTTATTGATTTTGAAAATTGGCAGCAATTATTTTCTTTGTTAAAGAAATCTAAACTTAAATATAGATTTCCTTTCAAAGAGAAAGTCTTTCAGACAAAAACTTTAAGATTTGTTAATCAGTTTTACTGATTTTAACGAATTTTAATATTTTTGATATTTAATATTCGCAGTTATCGGTCAGCCATATATATATATTTATAGGTTACTGTTTTTAATTTTTTGAAAGGTTTAGATATGTTGAGAAATTTTATGGAAAAAAAGAAAGATAAACGTAATAGAGTTTTATCTAATTTAAGATTTAAAAGAAAGCTGTTAGCAAAAGCCAGACAGATGGTTTTGTCCGAAGACCAGACTCAGAGAGATAGAATTAACGCTTTGGCGAATTTTCTTGGTCTTTCCGGCAGAGAAAAAAGAAAAATCAAAGTAAGTGATTATGATGATTACACTTTTACTTATGGTGATGAAGAGTATATGGTTTTAACCGATTCAGAGGCGGATGATAGAGCTGTCGAAGAAATCCAAAATATTATTGATGACACGGGTTTGCAAGCTTTTTCTTCTGAAGCACAAGAATATATCTTAGATAATTTTTGTTCTTGGGACTGGGAAAGCGACTTGCATGATGGTAACATGAGTTATGCCTATGATGTCTGGGAAGAGTCAGATGACGAATATGGTAATCATGCGATTCGAGAGTTTTATGAAAGAACTGATGGCACAGATTCTTTTGGAAAAACAGTAGGTGGTTTTGCATTAGTTCGTAAGGACAATAATATAAAAGACGAAGACCCAATTATCTTTTCTACAAAACAAGAGGCTTTGGATTTTATAAATGAGAGAAATCTTAGAATCTCTGATTATAAAGATATCGTTTTTGATGAAAAATTTGTTGACAAAGACTATGTTTGTGAGCAGTTAGCTTATTCTATGGATGATGTTTATACGTCAGCATCGGAATATTTGCGTGATTCCGGCGGACTTGACAGTGATTGGTTAATAAACTGCCTAGACGTTGAAGCTATTACTCAATATTGTATAGAAAAGGATGGCCGTGGACATAACTTAGCCAGATATGACGGATACGAAAACGAAATAGACTACGAGGGTGAAACTTATTTTATTTATCGGATGAATTAATTATCAGGGGTTTTATATGATTTATGCAGTTATTGGTCAGCCGTTTACGGTAAATGCAGAGATTAAAAACGATGACGGTACTCCGTTTGCCGTTAATACTCCCGTTACATATAAAGTGTATGATTTTAATGATACCTTTATTTTACAGGGTAGTGCAATTCAGGATTCTCAATTACCAACGAATTGGCTTGCTCATTTCACGCTTCCGGTTACTGCTCCTACCCCGAATGATTTTAGCAACGAACAATATTCGATTGAATTTGAAGCCGTTTATAATAATCTTATTATTAAAAGTAAGTTATATTTTCAAGTCTTAAATCAAGCAGAACCGGAAGCGCATGATTCTAATATTGTTATCTTAGATAGAAGTCCGGTTATTGATTCTTTAATAACTCAATTCTCTGTTACCTCTTATAGTGTTAAGATTACCGATGAGTATGACAATATTCTTTATCAATTTACAGAAGATAATCCAACTTCCACTTTAATTAATAATGAGTATGTTACTAAGTTTAACAGTGGTAATTTTAATTTAAGCGCCGGTGACGGTATGTTCCCGTATCTTATTATTTATACATATACTATGGCGAATAGTCAGACAAACACCGAGATTCATCCAGTGTATGTAATGAACTCAGCGATGATGCTTGCCGTTAACGATATGCGTATGTATTTAGATAAAGCGAGAAATTATGATATTGACCCGTCTTTGAGATGGACGGATGCGGAGTTATCGCATTTTATTATGAGCGGTTTACAAAGATTTAATGCAGCGAATCCGGCGGTTACAAATTATAATATAAATAGCTTTCCTAAGTATTTGTTTTATATGCTTGTTAAAATGGCAGAGGTTGAAGCGCTGAACGCTTTGTATCTTGCTGAAGGAATGAGAGCGTTTAATTTCACTGGCGCTTCTACTACACTTGAAGTTGACAGGACGCAGTATATTAGCACTAAAATGGACGAAATTAACGGGTGGCTTAATGATAATCTTACTAACGCAAAAACGCTGTTAGTAAAGAGAATGTTTGGTGCCGGTGTCAATGGTATTTCACTGACATCAGTGACGAACAGAATCGGATATAATTGGAGAAGTCCTATGTATATTCGTATGTTAAATTCTTTATAAAAGTTGTTTACTTTTGGTTGAGAGTTTATTATAATATGATTATAAATAAAAGGAGTAAAATAATATGATTAGAAACAGGTTTTAAGAGATAGGTTATATAACAGACGTAGAATTTTATCTGCTGAAAATAAATACAGACCAGGTGAGTTCGGTTTCTTGTGGACTGTAATTAAAGGGAAGCCGGATATAGAAGGTACAGATTACGAAGGTAGCATAGACTGCCACGGATATAAACTTACTTCGTTAAGAGGTGCTCCTAGAGAAGTTAGTGGTAATTTTGATTGTTCCGATAATCAACTCACATCACTCGAAGGCGCTCCTGTAGAAGTTGGTTGGGGTTTTAATTGCGGAGGTAATCAACTTGATTCATTAGAAGGAGCTCCTGAGCGAGTAGGTGACTTGTTTGATTGTGGTCATAATCGTTATCTCGCCTCATTAAAGGATGCCCCTGTGTATGTCGGCAGAGGTTTTTATTGTCGTTATTGCAAAAATCTTTCCAAGGAAAATATTATGCACCTTAGAAGTTATTGTAATATTGACGGTGTAATTAAATCTGATTATGGTGAGTTTTAATTTAAAAGATAAGGAGTCAAAGAATGATTAAAAGAAATTTTAAAAACAGAGTTACGGCTAGCAATGACTTTTTTATAGAAGGTTCTTCCATAAGTTATAACGTTAAGTATGTTCAAGATGATAATAAAACAGGAATACTTTCACGATATTTTAGAGTAAAAGAAAGGAATACGATTGAAGGTATTAAAAATCTTATCAATCGTCTGTATAAAGCCTATGGCATAGAGGTTTTTAAGTTTCTTCCGTATGAACATGGTGAAATTGAGATTGTATTTTCTCAAGATGACCATGTAATAGGTTGCATTTATTTAAATGACGGCGTTATTATCGAATCTATGGATATAGGATTATACTTAAAGGAAAAATAAAATGGCAGGCGTAAATTTTAATAAAGGTTCTTGGGAATTAAGAGCATTAAATGCAAAACCAGCAATTAACAGATTATTGTGTAGTATGTGGCAGACGGGATAACTTGGAAGCTCACCACGTTATCCCGATTTGCTATGGCGGTGACAAAGACGGTTTGCAGATTAACGTTTGCGAAACGTGTCATGCAAATATTCATAGAACCGCCGAAAGTATGCTTGCTAAAACTGTTAAGGCTAAAAACTTCTTTACTTCGCAAGAGCTGCTTAAAAAAGCTGCACCTTATGTAAAGGCTGTTATCGATGCTAAAAGGAATTATCAAGAAGGCAACGTTTCACAAGATTTACGGAAACGCCGGCTTATTATTGTAGAGATGACTGATTTTGAATGGAAACGCCTTCATAAAAGAAAGCTGGATGCCGGATATAAAAGTCTGGAAAAATATATACAAGATTTATTAGTAAGTCAGACTAGATTTTAAAGGAAAAATTATATATATTTACAAGTAATATGTTATTTTTAATAGATTAAGGAAATAGTCTGTTTAAGACTAGCATATGAAAAAAGACTATTATGTATATTTATAAAGGAAAGGAAAAAGTTATGAATGTTGATGTTAAATTTATGAGCAAGTTGATAGAAGAATTTAAAGATGACTATAGAGTTGAAGATTGTTATCGGGCTCTTCTTGCTTTGGAATTATCTAAAGAATTTGGTATATATTTTCGTTATGTTGATGGCAAAATTTCATGCGAAGCTTTAGGTTTTGCGAAATATATGAATGAATTTCATAGCTACGAGTCACTGAGACAGACCATTGAGAATATGCTCGGTAGTGATTATAACGATGTAAAATTGAAAGATGCTTTCGATTATGATTTTAGTTATTCTGGTAAGGGTTTAAGGTTTGATGAGGATAAATTTGGTGCTTTTAGATTTGTGGGTAGGTTTTTGTCACCTGATATAACGCCAATTTTTCATGTAATGCTATATGTCTTAGCAGGGGAGGTTCCGGAAGATTTTAGAGAAGCCAATGCTTTTGAAGATAAGGCTCAGAAATATTCAAAAGACCACCAATACTCTTCAGATTGCCTGTTTGAGAATTATAAACACCTTAATACTGGCAACTGGATTGACCTCGGTAAAGTTGTTGATAAATTCTTTGATGGCATTTCCCTTAAAATATTCAAGAACGGAAATGGTTTAATTAAAGGGTTAACTAACGAAGAGTGGGAAAGAGCTTTATATTTGCAAGATGTTTGCACAAAGAAGCTCCGCTAATTTGAATAAAAATCCCTCCTGCTTAAAACAAGAGGGATTTTTGTTATATATATTTATAAGGGAAGGAATTGTTTGTAGACAAACTGCTTTTCAAATTTGAGAAAACTAAAACGAAAGGAAATTATAAATGAGATTTTACGATATGAAAATTAAAGATTTAAAGGAACTCTTGGAAGATACTTTAAACGCTTTAGAAGATTATGACGACGATGAAACTTTAGTGTTACATTCTAATACTTATAGCATAGATAGGAAAGGCCATATCTATATTGGAACACGTGACGGTTTTATTGATATCGAAAATATTCAAGTAGAAGGTTATGACTACGATGAAATTTAACCATCTTTAAGAAAACTAAGAAAGGATAATTAAATGATTAGGAATAGTCCCTTTTCATAGATTGACGTTAATCAACTGATATTTTTGAAATAATCAAAGAAATTTTTGTTATATATATTTACAAGGGAGATGTTCTTTTTGATAGATTAAAAATAGTCTATTTAAGATTAATCTATGGAAAAGGACTATTCCCTATATATTTATAGAAAAGCAACTTCTAAAGGAATAAATATGTGTAACTGCTTTCTTTGCAATAACGAGGATAATAAAGAAGCTCAATTAGCTTACTTGAAGGGAGTTCTTCGTACTTACGAAAGAGTCTTGAAAGACTTAGAACGTGAGGATGAAGTGCGTAACGAAGTTATGTTCTCTTTAGAAAGTGTGTATGAATATGAAATTGCTCTTACAAAAGGGATGATTGAAAAGCTGGAAAAAGAAGGTGTTAAGTTAAAATGATAAATCAAATTATCATTAAAAACGCTATTAAGTGCAAACATTGTGGAGATGTAATTGAGAGCATGTCTGTTCACGATTTTGTGACCTGCTCTTGTGGTAAAGTTTCTATTGATGGCGGCCACTGCTATTTAAAGAGATGCTGTGAGTCTATGGACGACTACGAGGATTTAAGTATTGTCGAAAATGAAGACGAAACGATAGGAGTTAAAGAAAATGGAAAATAACTTTAATTTCAATAATCCTTTTTTACAAAACCCTTTAATCAGGGAAGCAAACACCGAATTTCAAAAAATGTTTAATCGAAAAGAAAATGGTATTGGTTCTATTCCGTCCACATCGACAGACTATCAATTTAAAGATTCTTATATTGAGGTTTATCGTCAGTGCGAGGATTGTCTTAATAAGATAAAGAGTTTTAAAAATGGATAAATTACTTACTGTTGAAAATCTCTTTTTATTCACTTTGCTAGTAGCTTTACTTTGCAACCTCCTTTTACTATGGATTAACTTTAGAAACATAAATAAACTAAGGCAAAAGAATAATCTATGTTTTGGCTTAGGTGAAAGGTGGCTTAAATCTATTCGGAGAATCATGCACTCTTATAGAGTTAATGATAAAAACGTTTTTGAAGTTACGCTCAATGAGGAGTTTCTTATTGCCGAGGAATACGCAAAAGAGGAAGAGAGAAAATGAAAGTACCTTGGACTGCCGGCAATTATATATCTGATTTTACTTGCAGAGACTGGATTCGACCTTACATCGAATTTCCGGTAATTAATGGTTTACACCAAGTTAGAATTAAAGCAGGATGTAAAGCGTATTATCCCGACAGTTTTGATGAAAATAATAATCCGAAATTTAGTGTTTATACCTTAGATGTAGATAGAATATCTAATATTTCAGCTAGTGTTAATAACACAACATATTGTATTTATTTATATATTCTAAATAGTACGACTTTTGCTTATACAGGTATGATTCAGTGTTGTATGGGAACATCACCGGAATTAACGCCTTCAGCAATAGGGTCAACTACACATATTCGTTATTGGAATACATCGACAAACAGAATGCAGTATAGTAATAACGGCGGCACTGATTGGACAGTTGATGATGGTGTTACTTTGCCGATAGCTATAGCAGAATGGACGAAAGGCATAGGATTTACTTCTTTTACGCCTTTTGAGTTTTGCGGATGTATGGGAAATGGTGTTTTCACTTTGCCTTTTGAAGCTGACATTGCATCTGGTTTTGACACTTATGGAAATCCCGTATTATCTCATCAATCTTATACTGCTATACAAAATATTCAACTAACATGGAACGGGACTTATAATAATAAAATTTTTATTAGGAAAAGCCAGTCCGGTATACAATTTATTAATAATAACCAGATGAATATTAGCGGAAATAGAAATCTTTACATACAAAGTGCTACACCTACTACAACAATTAGCGCTGATTGGTATAACCCTGAGAATAATATTGTTCAATACTATTCTGCAAGTGAGGCAACTTGGACTCAAACATATAATTGGTTTATTGCAGAATGTGGCTGGAATGGCACTAATAAAAGATTCACAATGTTTAAGCCATTCACTAATATAGATGGATTAACAGGCTTGCCTAGTTTGGCAAAGTTTTATTTTTAAAAAGCAGGGGGAGGGGAATAACATGAAAAAGCCATATACAAACGGTTGTTTTATTTCAGCTTTCCCTGAGAGAATAAAGGCAACTCTCTATCAAGGTATTTTGACTATCAAAGCAGGTTCTAAGTTATATGTTCCAAGTGGCGTAGTTGACGGAGTTAAACAATTTACAGATTATACCGTACCTACTGATACTATTTGTGATTATTCATTATCTGCCGGCTCAGGCTTTTTGATATCTTATATAAATACAAACACTAATTATTGTGGTGCAATTTGGATTAATAGAACTTGCATTGGTGATTCACCAGAATTAACTCCTAGCAATCCTAATAATGCTACTATCTTATGGTGGGATACTGCGAATAATCTAATGAAAAGAAGCACAGATAACGGAGCTACTTGGGCTAACACAAGTTATGTTCCTGTCTCTTCTCATGCTTTTACTCAAAATTACGGTTTCAGAGATGCCCATTTATTTAATTTTGTGGGTTGCTTAGGTAATGGCGTATGGATGTGTCCGAATATCACGTTTAATGCTCCGAATGGCTGGGATGCAGATGGGAATCCTGTTATTGCCAGTTATACATCATCGGCTCATACTTTTAAAATTGATTCATACTCGTCTAATGTTACAGGTGGACTCATTATGGGTAATGATACCGGAGGAGGCGCTGGAAGTAGTATAGCTAGAATAACAACAATGCAGACAACAGAACTTTTTTATCAAGATACTGCCCCTACTACTGTTTCAGGCTTTTGGTACGACACTTTAAATAATAAAAGCTACATAGTTGCCAATAGTGCTTGGTTTCAAGATATTGATTTTCCGATTGGAAGATATAGTTGGAATGCCAGTACACAAAGATATACTAGCTTTACATTACAAACTTCACAAGAGGCGCTCGCTAAATACTACTTTTAAGGAATCAGAGAAATGAAAATACCATGGACAGTTGGGGAATATATTTATTGGTGGGAACCTCGCATTAATTTTACCTTATCAGGTGGAGTATTAACTTTGAAAAAAGGTAGCAAAGTTTATATTCCAAACGGGTTAGACGAAAACAATAATAAGGTTTTTACTGATTTTACTATACCAGAAGATTTTCGTATGGGAGGTAGTTCACAAACTGATAACAATGATAATGTTATTAGAATGTGGAGACCAAATGTAAACACCACATTTTCTGCTGATTATCGTTTTGTTTCATTAGGAGCTTCACCTGATTTAACTTATACAGGAGCTCCTACAAGTTCTCGTTTATGGTGGGATACCACTAATAATGTAATTAAAATAACTAATGATATGGGTTCTACGTGGACTAACTTTGCTTGTTCTATTCCAATGCACTGGGAGAAAAGAAAAGCTGGTTATGGTATTTATGAGGCTATTCCTTTTCATTTTGTGGGGTTATTTGGAAATGGTGTTTTTAACCTTCCCTTTAAAGCGTATTGTGGAATGGGTTTTGATGAGAATATGAATCCTGTGAATTGGAATAGTGTTGTAGAGCAAATTAACACTCAAACAGCTCCTAGTAGCTGGAGTACAAATGTGGAAAATTGTTATGTGCAACCTAACGCTTCTAGCATCGGATTATATTGGAATGCTTTATGGGTTCAAGAGGAAGAGCCAACCGACACAAGAACTTATAATCATTGGTATAATCCGAAAACTAATCTGGCAAAGTATGGTGGTTATGGCTCGTGGACACAAGAAGGCAGAAATTTAGTGGCAGTAGTTAGTTGGAATAACACAACAAAGCAATTTTATAATTTCAGGCCGTTTGCTTATTTAGACAGCCTTAGTAAATATTATGTCTAAAAAGATGCCGGAGAATCTTGCGATTTTCCGGCACCTAAAAATGACAGATATAAAATATTACACGAAGCTTCGGCTAGTTGAAGCTTAAATAGCAAGTTTAAGATTCCATTCTCAAAACTCACTATCTGATTTAATAATACAAAATTTTCTGAAAAAAGTAAATAAAAAATATCAAATCGTTTTGCTTTTTTGTTTATATATATTTATAGAAACTAATCATTTTGGAGAGTCTTAAAATGACTGATAAAATCAAAACTATTAACAATTTTTCAACAAATACAGCATACCTTTGTCATCCAGTTACTCCTGGTGAGATATGTAATGTTGATATGATGCAAGACCCAACCTTTCAAAGTAATATACAACAAATGATTGCTAATTATACTAAGGGGAGTGGTAATGCTTCAGCTAATGGCTGGCTTTACCTTGGCAACAATACTGTTTTAGAATGGTATAATGCGAGTGCTAATACTTCAGGTGCTACAATAACACTTCCAAAAGCGATGGATGATAAAAACTATTTTGTTTGTCCTGGTTTCAATAATAAAACAGGTACGGGAGCTATTTCAACTTATTGTACTGTTATTGTTAAAGACCAGACTACTACGAATTTTAAAGCTTTTGCATATAATGCTAACTGGGTTACGACTTTTCTTATAATCGGCAAATGCACTTTAACAGATAGAGTATAGGGATTTAAAATCATGGCTAAAACAAAAAAGACAACTATTGAATCAGAAACAGTTATTGATAATGCTCCTGTAGAAACAGAAGTTTCGGAGATTAAAGAGGGTGATATTTTTATTAATGATTATCCTGACGAGGCCTTTCAGTTTTGTTATAATTCAAAAGGTAAATATACAATCGTTGAAATTAGCAAAGATGAAGATGGACATCGCCGGTTTCAGATTGTTGAAGATAAGATTTCCTTAGACGAGTTAAAAGAGAAAAAAAGAAACGAGCTTAAAATAGCAAGAGACGAAAACGAGCAGGATTATTTTATCTATGATGGGAATAGATATAATTCAGACCAAGTATCTTGTACTCGCATAACTGATACTGTTTTAATCGCTAATGCGGTCGGTGACGGGTTTAAGATAATATGGACAGATTACGATAATGTTGGACATGAATTAAATAAAGACGATATGACCGGATTGCTAATGGCACTAGGTCAGCATTCACAAGCTTGTCATTATCAATATAACGCTTTAAAAGAACAAATCGCTAATGCTACTACTGAAGATGAAATTAACGCTATTGTCTGGACAAAGATTGATTGATACTCTTTAATTTATGTAATATAAAGGAATTAACTTTTGAAAATACCTTGGACAGATGGCAATTTTATTAGTGCTTACCCTAACCTGATTAAGTGTCGGCTTAAAGAGGGTATGCTTACACTGCTTTCAGGCAGTAAGTTTTATATTCCTAATGGACGAGACGCTAATAATAAACCTGTTTTTACAGAATATACAGTAACAACTGATAAAAGATGGGAAGGCACATCTTATACTGGTAGTGATACTGATTTTATTTATTTTTTCGTAAGACCATCAGGTGTTAATGGTGGCTTTCATACAAAATATTATAGAAATCTCTGTATGGGTTCAACTGCTGATTTAACAGGCATCACAAGTGGTACTTCTGTTTTATGGTGGGACACTACAAATAATCTGTTTAAATTAAGTACAGATGTAGGCTCTACTTGGGATGTAACGTATGATTATACTTTACCTGTTGGTGTAGCTTCTTTAAAGCAAAATTACGGAGTTACTAATTTTATTCCTTTTAATTTTGTCGGATGTATGGGAACTAATGTTTATCTTATGCCAGACGTAACACTTAATTTTCCGAATGGTGTAAATACAGACGGCAGTGGAAAGTCTACTGCAACAAATTCTGTTTGGCTTATGACAAATGAAACACAAAGTAACAATGTAACAAATGGTGGTATTTTTACCAACGGAACTTCTACTTTAGATATATGGTGGAATAGCCAAATCTTTAATCAAGATACTCAGCCTACTTCTACAGATAATTATGTAAAGTGGTACGACACTCTTAATAATGTTAGACAAATGAAGTCAAACGGAACGTGGGGGGGGGGATGACACAATCGAGATTGCACGTTTTAACTGGAATGGTTCATTTAAAAGATTCACCATGTTCAAGCCAGAAACTTGCTTAGATGATTTAAGCAGATATTTTATATAGAGAGATAAAAATGAAAATACCATGGACTAGAGGCAATTTTATCAGTAGTTTTCCGGAAAGAATCAAAGCCACTTTGAACAAAGGAGTTTTGGTCATTAAAGCCGGTACTAAGGCTTATGCTCCAAATGGTTTAGATTCAAATAATAATCCTGTTTACACTGATTATGTTTTAGAAAATGATATAACAGCTTACGGCCCTTCATTTTCAGCGTCATCTGCGTATTACACTCTTTTCTTGTCTACCTATTCCGGAGCTTTAATAAATCGCTCAAGGCAATATATTTGCATGGGTGCTACTGCGGATTGGACTTATTCATCTAACCCTACTTCAGATAGACAATGGTGGGATACTACTAATAATAGAATAAAACAAACGAATGATTTAGGTAGCACTTACTCTAATGTCGCTATGACTTTGCCAATCGGGATTGCTAGATGTATTGCAGGATATGGATGCACAGAATTTATTCCTTTTCATTTTTTAGGTTGTATGGGGAATGGAATATTTTTATTGCCAGATGTTACATTTAATTGGGCTGATGGCATTGATGCAGATGGAAAGCCTAAGATAATTAGTAACACAAGTGCTGGAATTACTTTTGATAATAGCATAACTACAATAACGTCGAATCAGATTGATAAATACTATGCTATGAATAAGGGGTTTGGCAGGAGCTTTTGGACTAGTTACACTCAATGGGTCTTTGGCGAAACAGAACCTACTAATGCTTCCGGAGTCTATTGGTATGATACATTAAATAATGTAAATAAATGGTGGCAATCTTCGAGTAGTTCGTGGTACACCTCTGATAATGCCGCTTTGTGGGCAAAATATACTTATGAGGCGAGCACGCACAGACTCAGTAATTTTCAGCCATTCACTTGCCAAGACCAGCTTAGTAAATACTATATGTAAAAAAAGACCCTCAAAAATGGAGGGTCTTTTTTATTTATAGAAATCAGCATCAGAAATATGCCACCCCTTTATGGGGTGGCATTAGTTTACATCATTCTTTCTGAGTACATTTTAAAGCACTCACCAAGAGTATTTTTCAAGGGCTCTATTGAAATATCCCTTTCGACCGGCAAACCAAACGGAGGGAAACGTAAACTTTCTAACTCGCTACGGCTAATATCCCCATACTCAAAACCGTAACCAATATCGACTAACCCAAAAAGAATATCTGGGTCGTCGGTTGGTTCGAGAATATAACAAGTAAAGCTAGACCCACCAAAGAATCTTGCAATAACTTTGGCATTCATCCCTTTCCCGTCTTGTGAATACGGACGGACTCTTTTCAGGGCATTTTCAATTTGTTTTGTGAATAACTTTTGTCTCATTTTCTTTTCCTTTCTTTTATGTTTCTCTCTAACTCTAATATTATAATTTTATTATAATAAAGTAAAGAGAAAAATGAAAAAATTTTCTAATTTTTTCTATTGACATCCTAGTTATAATTTTGTAATATAAAAAATGAAGCGGCGGTTTTAAAAAGTTTCCGTTGTTTCCTTGAGGCATTGCAAAAGGGGTTGTGCTTCAAGCATCATATGCCTTTCTTATATGTTGGTGGGAATATCGGGGGATTGTAAAATTCCCCGATATTTTTTCTCAATAAAACTCTACAATACTTTCTTTTTTCTCAAGTTCTGGTGTTTTCATTAAAAAGCCGGTGTATGTCTTAACAGTCAACGAATTTGTTACTTTATAAATTCCATCTGCTGCTAAATCTTTATCAGGCATATTTATCGTGTCATCTAATAAAACTTGTATCATAATCTCCACACCTGATTCATCTGCTGCTTTAAGAGCATAAGTTGCTTCTTTTTTATTCGTCATATAATGTTGACCATAATCTAATACTTGTGCATAATCACTTGTATTAAAAGTTACTGTCACATTAAGATTAACAGGTCTTAAATGAAAACCATAATAATAACCATTGATTAATTTTTTAGGATAATAACCATATTTATTCAAAACAAAAGAGTTATAAGAATTTTCATCTCTTGCTATACTCTCAACTTTTACATTAAAATATGGAGTATGTTTTGTTTGATTCGTTACACGTCCATATTCTCTGTTTGTATCGTCGGAACTTACACCGACAACAAAGAACTTCACTTTTTTATTATTATAAATACCTTTAAGACTCTTTTTGATATTTTCAATAGAGGCGTAAATGATTTTGCTTTTATCTTCTTCAATATAAAATCTTGAATTAATCGTTGGCATTTGAATCTCCTCTATGTAATGTAAATCTTAAAATATCTTGAATGTTATTAATCGAATATATCAATACAACTCTGTAACCTTGATTATCATCAGTGACTTCAGTAGCGATATTAGACCGCATAAGATTTAATTCCGGTAAAAAATCAGTCACTGCATCATAGATAATTTCGGTAATATCACTGGCAGTAAATTCATCGACCGGCTCAAACAATTTTCTTTCTAACATACATCCATAAGTAGGTTCATAAAGCCTGTCACCTTGAAAATTATAATTAGCCCCATTATTACAACTAAGAAGATTAAAAACAAGATTACGGATTGCATCTCTATTCTTAACGATTATATTTCTGGTAGTCTCTTCATTATAATCAGAATCTAAGTCAGTAATGTAAACATTTTTATCAGAACTCATTTGCTATCTCCTTTCTTAGGAACATAAGCTTGTCTTTGTCTATTTGGCTTTGCTCGTATTATTTTATTTGAAGCGCTTGACGCAGGTTTATAATCTGGCGTTACTGGCACAGGTTGTGTTCCAGGACTAGGTGTTACTTTATCAATCTCAAATGCTCTTATCTTATAATCAGTTGAAGTGGAACTAACATTGCCACCACTATCTTGTGAAATACTTGTAATTGCTGTGATTGTGTATTCCCGCATTGGATAACTATCAAATTGAGAAGGTGCTGTGCCTGTAATCATGGTACCTCCACCAGCATTACCAACGCCAACAGTACCGCCATATAAAGATAACATAGAAGTTGCACTTAATTTAACATCAGCGCCACCAGCCAATGTTATTGCCCCTCTTGTGTCAACTGTAAATGTTGAAGTTGATATATCGAGATTATTTGTACTTTTGATAGATGTATTATAAAAATCAAAAGATGCTATTTTTGATTTAAGAGAAATACTTTCAAGAGCGTCAACAAAGAAGTTTTTACAATGAACATTAACGTTATCAGTACAATCTAAATTAATATCTCCAATAACTTCAAAAGATATTCCTTTTGGATTTAAAGATTTTGCTTGTTTATTAGCATCACCACAATTAGCAACCTGAACTTTAATTTTGCCAAAGCCATCGATTGTTAAGCAGGTACCAGACGAATGATAAAGCATATAAGTATCATCATTAGTATTTGCGATAAATAACGTTCCGCTTCTATCCACTCGCCCATAACAATATGGGTAGTTTTCTAAGAACTCAAGAGCAGTATTCGGTACTGAGCTTAGATAAATTCCGCTATAAACGTCATCACCAGGATATATTACGTAGCACTCAGTATTAATATCAGGAACATCAACATTACATTGATAGTTAGTTGATGACATAAAACCTAATGACATAACCCATGGAAGATTTTCTGGATTTGTTTTTAGCTTAGCATCAAATAAAGCATTAATATAAACTTTAATGCGTGAAAGCTTCAAAGGGTCGTTATTGTCAACTACGATTCCTTTAAAAATCTTTCCTTTGAAATTATTTATTTCTATGTTCCGTTTGTCAAGCATTTTCAGGCCTCGATTCTTTATCCTTCGGACTAAGATTTTGCCAATAATCCTTTAAAAACCCAGTAGTTGACAATAACAATTTCTCGGTGTATCTCTTCATTGAAAGACCAATTGTTTTAGATTCTACAATCCAATATTTAAAATCATATAAAGATTTATCAGTCAAATCATTTATGCTCTCAAAAGCTACTTGAATTTTATCTCCAACATTGATTGGCGTTATATTATCTATATAAACTTCACAGTAAACATTAAACAAAGACTTATAACGTTTATTCTGGTAATATGCTTTATTCCAGTTCGGATGCACATTACCTACATTAATTGAATCAACCTCTGAATTAACTTGGTCTATCAAATCATAATCATAACGATTAAGATTATAATAGTCAGAATAATTATAATCCAGTTTTATTGTGCTATTCTCTTTATCTGCATATTTATTTAACGCTTTAGTGTCTTTAGTATAATAATCGCTTCTTGCAAATGAATATTGATAGCTCGTATTCTTATAACCATAGGTAAGATTATTTAAAGCAGAATTATAATTATAATTAATATTAGAGTAACGATAAACTTTATTCTTAGGGTCGTCAGCTCCTATTGGAATAAGTATGTAATCAGGATTCTTCTCGCTATTAACATCAATTAAATGAAAGCCACCATCAATTGTAATATAAGATAGCATACAAGAGCCATCTTTAATATAAGCTCTATCAGTAACGTCAGAAACAAATTCTGCTTTTGATTTACTAAAGTTATGCCACGTCATATAATCATTGGTTTTAACACCATGATATTTTAAATCTAATTCTTTGGCGATTAATTTAAAAATCTCATTAGAAGTTCCAGTATAATGAAATGGCTTTGAATCTTTCCAATACGCCAAGAAATTTAATACACCATAAATAGTGATTTTTTTAGCTGACGTTTCAATTTTAACTTCAGGAGCAGAAACCATGTCAAACATTAATGAATACATTAAGTCCTGCTCGTCACGCTTATTAGAACCATTATCTAAAAAGTTACCGATATAAACTGATATTTTAAGGCCGTCTGTTAATTGTAATTTATTAGCAAAGATGTTTTTGTCATCTATAAGTGTCATTCTTATTGTTGGAAGTTTATCATAGATGTTATTAACAATCAACAACGACTCCACATTGTCCAATGTAAGAGGTGCATTGAAATTATTAAACCATATATCAATAAATAACCCTGACGCTGTTTTAAACATTAGATATAGTCACTATTTCGATTAATTGCTTTATTGTTGTTAGACGTATTTCCCAGAAAAGAATTGATTTCGGCAAAATTTGGAATATATAAAACTGTTCCTGGTGCTATCTGAATAAAGGGATAAATAATTCCATTAAACATACCGATTACCCACCATAAAGAAGTTGTTTCATAAAATACATAAGACAAATTTGGCAAATAAGTTGTCGTGTTTAATGTTATTTGAGTACAATTATAAGTATTACGCAAGAAGCTGAGTTTATTATTAAAGATATTCAACTTTTGCATAGTTTTAGTCATTTTTGCCATTCCTTCTTTATATTCTTGGATTGGCAAAAAATTGTCTATTGTTAATAAAGTGTTTGTAAATGTTGCCATATTTTATCCTATATTTATTTTGAACCAGGAGGAATCGCTTGTCCGCCAGTTGTGTTACTAATTTGTCTTTGGCCTTCTGTTATTACAGTGTTCTTTACGCTATTTGTCACAACAGCTCCATTATGTTCAACGTTTTGTTTAATGGAAGCTCCAATATTAGTAGTGCTACGTAAGCCAACTGCATCATAAATCTTTCCTAGCTTTTCATAATTCTCTTTATTATCGAACCAACCTTTTATGTCTGTTGAAATCGGAGGAAATATCGAAATAACTCGAACATTAGCAGTAGCGGATATTGGCAATCCGTTTTTATCGAATCGGCTATCAAAAGTGGCATCGACATTAGTAACCAATGCTCCACGCATCTTAAAAAATTTGCCAATTGTAATCGTCACGAGTTTTTTCTGGTCTATTGAAATATTTGGAATCCTGATACCGGAGACTCCCGCATAAGTTGTCGGGTTTCCTTCTTTATCTTTAAAACGTATCTCCTGTGAATTATTCCAGTCAACTTTTAATTTTGGACCCGGAGGATTTAATACATTGCCTTCTAATTCAGGAACGACTAAAAGCATAAGAGCTTTCATTGGTTCTATAACATCATCTCTGGTATTATAAATAGCATCAAATTTAAAAGGAATATCAAACTCTAAAGGCGAATTACCTGTCCAATTCGGAAAAGATGATATGTTATCTAATAATGTTCTTGTATGTTTAAAGTTGTTATATGTTTCCCAGACAGTAGCCGCCACATCGCCAACTCTTCCAAAAGTCCGTAATGCTCCTGCCGGTAATTGTTGTAAACCTTCAACAAAGTTCTTTAAAGAGTTCTCGTAATCACTACTTAATCTAACGGCAAACGATTCAGGCACATACGTTTCAAGTTTTACATAATTTGGTGCATCTTTATTTAATTCAGTCGTCTCAAGAGTAACAAGATAATTCGGATTTTTATAGTCAATAGATTCAAGGTTGTTGGTATTTTCAACCCTCTTCTTCATATTTTGAGTCTGTTGGTCTGTTTTAACTACATTAACCATATCTTACCTCTTATCTGTATTGCCTTCGTAGTTTAATCCTTTAGAATAGTCTACATAAATATTAATCAATCCGCAACACTCTTTAATATAATTTTCTATATTAGCAAAATCACTGGCACTAAAAGATTCTTCACTAGAAAAACATACCTCTAAGAATCCTCTTAACTCACCGGAAAAGAAAATAGGATAAGCACAAATAATTGAAACATTAGATGCAGTATTCAAGTCTTTAAACATTCCCTGTGTATCTTCAACTTTAATAGTATACAATTTATGCTGCTTAAGACTTGTTATCATTTCAGAACCGAGAATTGATGCCGGCAAAAACTGGAATTTCCTTAATACAGAAGATAAACCTTCTGTAAAGTATTCATATAATTCTGAAAAATAACCTTGCAAATAATTATCTTTATCGTATTCATGAAATACAAAGACAGAACATCTGGACGCTCTCGTTAATAACGAAAGTTGCCTTAATTGTGTTTTTGCTAAAGCGATGTAATTCTTATCGGGAACGGGATAACATTTATACTCGTTACCTCCAATAATCCATCTTTTAAAGGAAGTTCCTTTTAAGTCTCCATTAATCGAATCAATCACACTTTCCATATTAGTATAAGCGGCATTAATGTAAACATTAAAGTTCGCTAAAACAATCATAACCTTTTCATATATGTTAAGATTGATTTTATCAGAAAGTATGTCATCAATACTATTCATAAGATACATCTCATGAAGTTTGCATACTTCTAAAAATTTATTAATAACGATTCTGGGAATCTGACTATTGCGATACTCACTATATTGAGCAGATAAACTCTTATCGTATTTATGTCTGAAAATTGTTCTTACGTCAACATATTCACTATCAAAATCGGTTGTCTTAATAAAATCAAGAAGCCACTCTTTAATGATAGTAAGTTGTATAATCAAAATCTCTCTGGCGATTGCAATTTTACCGGGGTCATATCTGCACTCCGAATTGTCAGGGTCATACTTTTGATTAATACTATAATCTAATTTAAAGTCAATATCTTTAAAGATTTGATGTTTTAATAAATCTTCTCTTGTAAGTCGCCTTACTTTTTTAGAAGATGAAAATAATGACTTTATATAAGAAAGAATAGTTTTGTTTTTAATAATCGTATAAATTGAAAGAAAAATTATTGCGGAAACCGAAGTCGTTATAGGACTCGATTCTAATAACTTAATGATTCTTTCAAGGCTTTCGTCTGAATTTTCCATTGTCTTAAACTTTTCAAAGATTACTTTACATAAATATATATATTTATTGAAAGGAGGGATTGAAAAGCACAATGGAATTATTATTTAAAGCACACATTGATAAATTCGACAAACAGTTTCTAAGTTATTGCATTGATGACAAGTATATCATTTTAGCAAGTAATTTGGAAGACGCTTATGTGCAGGGTGCTGGCATTGTTTTAAAAATCAATGTCGAGCATAAGATGATTATTAAAGTCTCTCCATACTTTAATGGCTTTATTGGAAACGCTTTTGAAATGATAGACCGAATCAAAGAAGCTAGTTATATTTTGATTGAAGATATAGACTAAGCATCGAACTTTTTAAGATTCTCTAATCCTTTGAGACCAAAAACATATTTGCTTTCAACCTCGTTTGCGAGGGCTTGAAAATCATCATCGGAAATTCTATCGTCTGAAGTTAGATTCCAAATCTTAAAAACTTCTTCAGGATTTATGCCCAGTCTACAAACCACCTTCTTTATAATCATGGATTTCTCTCTATCTGAGAGAGCTTTAAGGTGTTCAAAATATTTCTCATCATCTTCAATAAAATCCGTGAACTACTGCCACCTTAAAAGGTGTCAGCTTCTGTTTTCGCTTCATCGACTCTACTTGCATAACAAATCTCTATTAAGAGATTGTGATGTAGAGGAAGATGTCTCAGCGGAGGCTTGTTCCAAGCACTCAGCTCTTTTAGTTGAGCCAAACATCTTTATGTTCTTAGCAGCATGGATATCTCTATCTTCAGAATAACCACAGCTACAAGTATAAACTCTATCAGCTAAAGTTAATTGATTAAGATTCCCACAATTAGGACAAAACTTAGTAGTAGGTAAATTTTTTGAAATCATAAAGGCTTTTCCTTCAGACTGTAGCATCTGAAGTTGAGTTTTTAATCTTCCAAGTATAGAATGTTGAATCTTCTTTCCCATAGAATAACCGCACTTTCTACCGGTTTTCTTAGAATGTTTTCCTTTATGCCAAGCTTTAACCATCTCATCTTGAAAGTAAATTATATCATAATTACTCTTAAGATAAGAGATTATCTTGTTACAAGCATCATTTCTTTTATTTGTGAGATGCTGATACTCACACCTAATTTGTTTAAGAAGTTTGTAATATCGCTTAGAACCTTTCTGCTTACGATGTAAATGCTTTTGTAAGTATTTCAGTTGTTCACTTTCTCGCACATTACAATCAAATTTCTTACCATCAGATGTGGTAACACTGATTTTAACCCCAAAGTCTAATCCAACTTCCTTATAAGTTTTCTTAGACTCTAAAGCATCTTTATCAATACAAACGGCTATTTTTACAAAATAACCATCTGGTCTTTTAATTAACCTCCCTTCAGCTAATTCATATTTTTGATATTTATTAAGTTGCTCCAAACCATAAACCGTTAAGTTCTTAAAGCCTGGAATAGTTATATGTCTCTTATTCTTAATTTTAGTATATCCGGTTATTATCGGAATGGACTTAATCTCAGAGACATATTTAAGCTTTCCAATCTTTTTACCTTTTTTCTTAGCTTTTGAAAGATTAGTTATGTTAGTTTTTAGTTGAACTATAAGCCTTCTATGATAAACACTAGGAATATCCAACTTTTCAATTATTTTATTCTTATCTTTATCAAACCGGCTAACTTCTCTATGTTCTGTATACTTATAATCGAAAATATCCTGAGTTTCACTATAAGCTAGCATATCATTATAAATCCACTTAGCTTGCTTAAAGTAAGAGTTAAGAGTTTCAAATGTTTCCTTAGAAGTATGATGACAATTAACCTTCAACTCAAATACTTTAATTACTTGAGTTTTTCTACGTTCTCTCGTAGCATTACGGGTATCACGTATTCTTTGTCGCTCTTCAAGCGTTATAAACTCTTTACTCATTTTTGACTTAAAAATTATTTTTTCATTATTAATTCAAATATATCATATTTTCAATTTCTTGTAAATAGTTATTTTCAAAATTTTTCAAAAATTTTTTGATTTCTAAATGCCACCCTAAAGGGATAGCATCTTGCGAAATCAATTTTTTTGTCATTTTAATCTCCTTAAATTGAAATCCCTTTAGCTTCGTCTGTTATCTTTAAGCAATCAATAATTGATTTATATGTCCAATATGTATGGTCTATATCATCAATCAAAAGTGAACAAAAATCAATCAGTGTTTTATAATTATTGACAGTTTGTAACGTGAAATCAAACAGGCCTTTAAGATAATTCGTCCGGTCTGTCTGCGTTGAATATATCGCATTGATTTCATCATGATATTTTTTACGGACATACATTGTCAGAGAATCAATATTACTCTCTAATAACATCTTGCGTTTTTGCATTTGTAGCTTAACTTCAACGCAATAACTTCTTTTCGCCTGATTCTCTCTAAGTGCATTAATAACCGTGGTTGTATCTCGTAAAATATCCTCTGTGGAAATCAACCGGATTTTTCTGGTTATATGAGAGCTCTGAAGTTCATTATAAAGATTTTCAAAGTCTATTGTATATAAATCACTATTTTTAAAAGAGTTAACGAATCCGGAAAATCTCTTATCCTCATTAATAATTTTTTCTAAATCTTCAGTCGATGCCATTTTTCAGTTCCTTTAACGTAATGCGTTTTTCAAATAATATTAAGGTATTGTTAATGTCTTTAATTATAGTATAAATATCATCACTATCTTTATAAAAATCTTTGCTTAAATCACCGTTTGATTGAATAATGCAATTCTTTAATAACAGAAAATTATCGGGGTTGTCAAGTTTAACCGCATACCCCAGTTTAATTTTTAATTGCTTAATACGATAAAACGCAAAATTATCAAACTCTTTTATAAGTTCAAAAGTTTCTTTAACACCAGTAATTGGTTTTATCGTATAATACCTTGAATACTCTCTGTCATGAATAAATTGATTTAAAGCACACATTAGTCTTGCATCCTGAGAAGTTGATACGTTACATTATTAAATTTGATTAACGCTCTGGTCTTATAAAATTTAATGACCGTCAGTTCTTCGGTTATCGCTTCACTCATTCGGCATAAGCATTTTAAATTTAATAAGAACTCAAAAGACTCGGCCCCCTTGATTTTTGCTGTAATCACATCATCAAACGAGCCAGATTCAACAGCTGTCGAAAAAACCAAACCACCGTTTTTTACTTTTAATGTAATCAGATTGACGTTGGCACCATTGTTGCGAATAAAAGAATCGACCCCACTAACGGCACTCTTAAAATCTTCGGTGCGTACTTTGACCATCCCGATACATTCTTCTGCCTTGGTATTGTCATTTAAGTCAGCAATAATATCATCAATCGGGCAAGTATCTTGGCTGAATATTTGTGGTAATACCAGTTTTTGCGTCTTTGTTGCAAAGACAACTTCAGATGACGAACTTGACAAACTAACTTCATCGGCACTCGTGTTAAATATTTCATTAAAAATAAACGCTTGGCGCAGGTTTATATTAAACTCAATATCAGACTGTTGAATTTCCGTTTCCAAAAGAGCCGAATAAAAATATTCCAGAGTACACATCTTAAATATGTGGTCTCTTACTTGTATCTCTAAAAGCGTGTCTTTACTGAAATATAACGGAGATGTAAATTCAAAGAACTTCAAATTAGTGTTAATAAGATTCAGTATTTTGGGGCTTATGGTATTTGCTAAACCATTATCTTTATCTTTCTCTTCCTCATAAATATCTTGAAGCAAGGCTAATTTGCAACGACTGCGACTGTTTGTAAGAAAAATCATTGAAGCATCTTTATTCGTATCATAAACTAATCTGACCGCTGCCTTATTTAAAATGAAAGACTGAAATCCTTTCAAAGATATACAGCAATGAAAATCAGGGAATGTTTTTTCCGTGATAATCTTTTGCATATAACTGCTTCCGTCTTTCAGACACTTTACTTCTATAATATTATCATAAAAGCTAAGAGAAAGACTATCACCTTTAATAAACTTTTTACAAATGGCAATCGCATCTTCCACTTGTTTTGTTTCAAATTCGATTTGAACGTTAGTGTTTTGCATCATAAACTCTTAAATGTTTCTTTTAAATAAGTTAGGTCTTGCATTACTGTATTTTTGATATTTTTAATCTTACAAATTAATTCTTCTTTTTTCAATAATTTTTCATTCAAAATTTCCGTTGTTTTTTCTTTGTCTAATTTACTAAGCCTTTTAACCGGCAAATTTAATATTATATCGGCTTGTTCTTTAAATATCTGCATTTTTTCCATTAAAATTTTTTCAGTATCATCTTGTTTTAACGCTTCAAAAATTATAGGCAAAGATTCGGCAGCTTTCAACAACAATTTTTGATATTCAATCTCCTTATCCTTTTCTTCAATAAGATTTGTAAGATATTTTCTCTCCAGATAAATTCGGAATTTCACCCAATTCTTTAAAATGCTGATTATGTTCGCCTCACTGTGATTAGCGTTTATCGCTTCCTTATCTTTAATAAGTCTGTTTAAAATATCGGTGTTAGCATGATACTTTGTCTCCAATGCTTTTAAGACTCGCTCTTTGTCTTCAATAAGATTAGTTTTTAATTGAATAACAATTTTAATATTACCGGCACCTTCATCTGTGCAAGATTTAACTTCTTGCATATCATTAAGCTTTTCCAGCATATTTGAGTAATTAAAATTATCAGGTATCCCTGTTATTATCAGTGCCGTTTTACCGTCTCTTTTAGCCTCTTCAATTCTCGGCATAAAAATTAATTGGCCGGACCCGGTTTTTAAATACTCATTAAAGGGTTCTTTGTTTGTAATGTCCAGTCCCTTATATAAATGAGCAAGTCTTAAATTATCCGTATTAAGATTATCAGTCTTTATGTAATCAATAAGACAGTCAATAACCGAGTTTAACTCAAACACCGGAATATTAACCTTAGTGCCGACCGCTATCCCTGATGCCCCTAAAAGTAAAATCGTAGGAAGTCTGGCAGGTAAATAAAGCGGTTCTTTTTCCGTGCCGTCATAATTATCGACGTAGGGAATTACTTTAAGATAATCTTTATCTAATAAAACAGTCTCGGCAAATTTTGATAGTTTGCACTCTGTATTATGTACTAAACAGCCATTCCCTATTGAAAAAGCATGACCTTTAGGGACATTCAAATCATAAACCTGCCTTACTCCTGCATCCTCGCGAGAAACAAGTTTAACAAACTTGAAATTTTCAAGATTTTGTGCGTACTGTATAACACTTTCATCTTTTATAAAAGATTTAAAAATCTTCACAAAGAAATTAAATTCAGTATAGTGTTTAATCCTCTTTTTCTTTTTTAAATGTTCTAACAAAAACTGTAGTCTTGGTTCTTCTTTAATTTCATTAATTAATCTATTAACTATCTCTTTATCAGCATAATCCTCTTTTACGCAAGTTTTCCATGAATCTTTCGTAAATAAAATAATCTTTTTTCTTTCAGAGAAAAAATTAATTTGTTCACCAAATCTTAAAACCATATCTTTTCCGACTATATGTAAACAATAAAGGCCTTTGGAAATGTATGTAGACGAGAAAATACCAAAATAGCTCTGTAAAATATTTCGAATATCCTCTACTAAGTTCTTAGATTTTGTGACATAGCATACTATATTTTTATTCTTAGGATGACTTCCATCCCCTTCAAAAAGAATCCTTAAAAACTCTGCAACTTCTTTTTTGCTAGATGTGAAGACAAAATCTGGAACCCTTTTATCAGCAGCTTTACCAAATGCTTGCAATCCCAAACGATTTAAAAAACGGCATATATGACCTGACGCAATATTTAATTGACAAAAAGGTTTCTTTGCATACCCGAAAGGCTTCCTATATCTATAATTTACTTTTACTCCAGGAAACACTTTGATAAAACATTTTTCTAAGTATTTTAAATACTCCATATCAGTATTAGCTATTTCTAACTTATTTGTAGTTATATAGCCCTCAGCTACTATAGCACCACATATAGCACACAATTCTTTAGAAGAAGTCGTAGGTAAATTAAACTTAGTTCTACATCCTTTCCCGGAAACCTCACCAATGTTTAATGACTTATTCTCTGGTATATTTTCCACAGGTATAAAAGGTTTTCTAATAAGACAAATCTTATCGGTATTTTTGATGCTTTCTGCAGTTCTCCAACAGAAATTTTTATTCTCATCAAAAACATAAAAAGGCTGATTAGGCGTACATATAACTTCTGAAGAATTAGAAAATTTTAATTTTAATGTATTATGTTCACCACTATTTAGCCAATAAGATGCCTTTTCAGTACAATCAAAAGAGTTAACATCAAAGGCAACTTCTTCCTTTAAATTTCCTTTATCAAAGGAATCTAATCTTAGTAGGCCTTCTGATGTCATAATTCGAGTATCTCCGGAAAAACAATAGCGTGATGCTGCAGCTGGGGAACCATCATAGTTGCCCCAATTTCCTTGACCGTCAACCAGATAATACTTTTTATTAGCTTGAGAAAGATTGACAATCGCAGGATAACAATCTCCGTGCGGATGATATTTACCCATAACATCACCAGCAACCTTGGCTGACTTTTTATAAGCGAGATTATGAAACAGACCAATCTTATACATCGCCCAAAGAATCTTTCGTTGGACTGGTTTAAGACCGTCTTTAAATTCCGGTACTGCTCTATCCTCCACTACCTCTTTGGTATAGGCTTTGATAGAATCATAAACAAAATCTTTTAACTCTATTGATGGGTTTTCGTTAAGCATCTTTGATTCTCAAATATAAACTTTCCAAAACATATGTGTTATTGCTATTGCCAATTACTCTTCTAAAAGAAGAATTACCACTGTTTAAAAGGTAGTGTTTAGTATATAAGTCTTCTGGAATATTTGCAATATTATTTTCTTTACCGGCAATACCATCAAAAGATAGGAAGTAATCGCATGGACATTTTCTTAGATAATCCCACAACTGATTATAATCTATTGTTCCGTAATACATACCCTTAGTTTTAGCGTAAGGTGGGTCGAGATACATAAAATCCTTTTCACTGGGATTTATTTCTTTATAGTCGGAAGATGTAAAAGATACATTAAAGGCGTTTAACTTATAAGACCAATCTTCTAAAATGGGTTTTAGTTTATTTGGTAATATCCCGTTTCGTGTAACATGGAAGGAATTATTAAAGTCACCCTCTTTATTATATCTTGGCATACCATTGGTTGTTGTTCTCATAATGAAGAAAAACAAACTAGGATTATGAGATTTATTAAATCTTTCTCTAATAAGGGCAAAAATGTCCTTCTTTCTTTCAAGGTCAGAATCTTTATTTAATTCTTTCCATAAAGTTGAATAGCTGTTTAAAATTTCGTTTGGTTTTGTTTTAATTAAGATGAAAGTATCTATAAGAGATTTGTTAATATCATTACAGATAAAACGCTTGAATGTATCTGGACAATTATTCAATATATAAAACAAGACAGAACAACCACCACAAAAAGACTCGTAATAAGTTTCATACTTTTTAGTTATTAATGAAGCAATCTTTTCCGCCTGACTTCTTTTTGAACCGCTCCATTTTATAATAGGATTAAGCATTTTGGATTCTCTCTTTAGCTTTCTCAAACGTGTCTTTATCTATCTCAATTCCTATAAAGTTTCTGTTTAATTCTTTGCAAACAACTCCTGTTGTGCCGCTTCCCATAAAAGGGTCTAAAATAATGCAATCTTTATCCTCCTTCACAAAATTTTTTATAATAGTTCTGATTAATTCTTTCGGGAATCCTGCTTTAATTAAATTATTTCTTTCCCTCTTTATACTCCAGATATTTGATAAAGACCCTCTTTCAAAGTTAGCAAAATCAAAACTTCTATTAAAGGGTTTTGAATTTTGAAAAATAAAAATAAATTCAAACTGACTGTTTAATGTTCCGTTGTGCATTGCTGGTATTCCAGTAATTTTATCCCAAATAATTATTTCTTTAATCTTTTCGGCATATTTTCCTATGAGTTTAAATAATGCGATTTTATTACCAGTAATCATTTGAGTATTATAAAACATTAAATCAGTTACTTGTAATGCTTTACTAATAAATTCATCTTGAAACTTAAAATATTCATCCATCGGTAAATCATCTTTATAATTTTCATACTTAGTTGAAAATTCTTCTTTATGATTGCTGTTAGAGCATCTGGAAATGTATTTCCCATTTAAGATTCTTAAATTCATATTATATGGCGGTGATGTTATAATGGCATCCACTTTTACGGGCGCGGCGGGGGGGGGGGGGGCGGGGGGTGGGTGGGGGGT
>Ga0310690_10000228_pt1 | contig 132996 bp, 99 predicted proteins | sample AusTroGonzalo_MG_2_FD_207661 | JGI IMG/M metagenome (GOLD analysis project Ga0310690, IMG submission 207661) | Bovine rumen microbial communities from tropical cattle in Woodstock, Queensland, Australia - Gonzalo_04 (v2) (version 2) | ecosystem: Host-associated > Mammals > Digestive system >...
CGATTTATTTCTCCTTCCCCCGTCCCTATTTCCCAGCTTTTCCCTACCTTTGCAGGTTCAAATTTTCCGAACCTTGAAAGAGCAAACAACCTCCTATATCACCATCCGAAACGCCAAGGTCAACAACCTGAAAGGCATAAGTTTACGGATTCCCAAAAACAAGCTGGTGGTCATCACGGGCCTGTCGGGCTCGGGCAAGTCGTCGCTGGCCTTCGACACGCTCTACGCCGAGGGACAACGCCGCTATGTGGAGAGCCTGAGCTCGTACGCACGGCAGTTCATGGGGCGCCTCAACAAGCCCGACGTGGAGAGCATCACCGGCCTCTCGCCCGCCATCGCCATCGAACAGAAGGTGAACTCGCACAACCCGCGCTCCACCGTGGGCACCAGCACCGAGATCTACGAGTACCTGAAACTCCTCTACGCCCGCATCGGCAAGACCTACTCCCCCGCCTCGGGCAAACTGGTCAAGAAGCACCAGGTGATGGATGTGGTGAACTACATCCTCGGCCTCGAAACAGGCACCACGGCCTATATCGTCGCACCGCTCCACCTGCCCGAAGGCCGCAGCCTCGACGAGCACCTCAACATCCTTATGCAGCAAGGCTTCTACCGCATCCTGTTGAATGGCGAGATCATTAAAATCGAGGATTTCCTCGACCAGAAGAAAAAGGTCAGCGAGAAGAAAGTGAAGCTGCTCATCGACCGCATCAAGGTGAACGAGAGCATGGACGACGCCGTGGGACGCATCTCCGACTCGGTGCAGACGGCCTTCTACGAGGGCAAGGAGACCTGCCAGGTCATCAGCGAACTGGACGGCGAGCGCAAGGAAGCCGACTTCTCGTCGCGCTTCGAGGCCGACGGCATCACCTTCGAGCCGCCTACAGCCAATATGTTCGCCTTCAACAACCCCTACGGTGCCTGCCCGACCTGTCAGGGCTTCGGCAGCGTCATCGGCATCGACTCCGACCTGGTGGTGCCCAACAAGAGCCTGTCCATTTACGAGAACGCCATCGCCTGCTGGCGAGGTGACAAGATGAGCGAATGGAAAGACGCCCTCGTCCGCGTGGCCGACAAGGTGGGCATCCCCATCTTCAAGCCGTTCTACGAGCTGACCGAGGAGCAGAAGAGCCTGCTTTGGACGGGCAACCAGTACTTCGAAGGCATCGTGGACTTCTTCAACTACGTTGAAAGCCAGTCCTATAAGATACAATACCGCGTGATGTTGTCACGCTATCGCGGCAAGACGGTCTGCCCCGAATGCCACGGCACACGCCTGCGCAGGGCAGCACAATATGTGAAGGTCGGCGGCAAGAGCATCACCGACTTGGTGATGATGCCCTTGGACGAGCTGAAAGTCTTCTTCGACCACCTGAAACTCGACGAGACCGACAGCAAGATTGCCGCACGTCTCCTTGTGGAAATCAACAACCGCCTGGACTTCATCATCGAGGTGGGACTGGGTTACCTCACCCTCAACCGCCTCTCCAACACGCTCTCGGGCGGCGAGTCGCAACGCATCAACCTCGCGACCTCCTTGGGCAGCAGTCTAGTCGGCTCCACCTATATCTTGGATGAACCCAGCATCGGACTGCATTCCCGTGACACTGAGCGACTCATTGCAGTGCTGCGCCGTCTGCGCGACATCGGCAACACCGTCATCGTGGTCGAGCACGACGAGGAAATCATCCGTGCCGCCGACTACATCATCGACATCGGGCCGATGGCGGGAGCGTTTGGCGGCGAGGTTGTCTTCGAGGGCGACATCAAGGACTTGGTGAACTGCGAGAAGAGCCTCACCACGCAATATCTCACGGGCAAGATGCACATCCCCGTGCCCACGCGTCGTCGCAAGAGCGCCAACGCCATAATAATTAAAGGTGCGTCGCAGAACAACCTCAAAAACCTCACTGTGCGCTTCCCGCTCAACACGATGACCGTCATCACGGGTGTGAGCGGCTCGGGCAAGTCCACCTTGGTGAAGGACGTGCTCTGGCCCGCCATGAAACGCCATCTCGGCGAGGCGGTGGAGCGTTGCGGCAGCTTCGGCGCTTTGGAAGGCGACCTCGGCCTTATCCAAGCCGTGGAGTTCATTGACCAGAATCCCATCGGCAAGTCATCACGCTCCAACCCAGCGACTTACATGAAGGCTTACGATGAAATCCGTCAACTGTTCTCGGAGCAGAAGCTGGCCAAACTGCGTGGCGTGAAGCCCGCCTTCTTCTCATTCAACGTACCGGGTGGCCGCTGCGAGGAATGCGAGGGCGAGGGTGTCGTGAAGATCGAGATGCAGTTCATGGCCGACGTCTATCTGCCTTGCGAGGCCTGCCACGGTACGCGCTTCAAGGAAGAGGTGCTGGAAATCAAGTACGACGGCAAGAACATCTCCGACATTCTCAACATGAGCATCGACGAGGCCATCAACTTCTTCGAAGGCTCCTCGGAGCGCGACACCGCCGTCGTGAAACGCATCCTCTCTCGGTTGAAGCCCTTGCGGGATGTTGGGCTGGGCTATCTGATGCTCGGGCAGTCGGCGAGTTCGCTCTCTGGCGGCGAGGCACAACGTGTGAAGCTGGCCACCTTCCTCGTCAAGGGACAGGTCGAGAAGCCCACCCTCTTCATCTTCGACGAGCCGACCACGGGTCTGCATTTCCACGATGTGAACAAGCTGTTGGAGTCGTTCAACGCCTTGATTGCCAACGGACACAGCGTCATCATCATCGAGCACAACATGGAGGTCATCAAGTCGGCGGACTGGGTCATCGACCTGGGTCCCGAGAGCGGCAACAAGGGCGGCGAGATCGTCTTTGAAGGCACGCCCGAGGACTTGGTGAAGTGCAAGCAATCATATACTGGAAAAGCATTGAAGAATAAACTAAAATAATGGGAATACCATCCTGCCACGAAACCGTCATTGCGGGCTTGACCCGCAATCTTCCAAGCGATAGGGATATGTCTTCGCGCTCGGGAGATGGCGGATGTTCCTCCGCCATGACGGCATAAGGGTTAGAGTAGAACAACCCATTCTAGTAACAAGACACACCATGAAATCCACCGAAATAAACCATCCTTTAAGTGAACGTCAGCAGAAGGTCGTCGATACGCTGATCGGCCTCGGCATCGAGTTCGACATCAAGTTCCACCCGCCATTGGGCTCTATTGAGGAGTCGCTGGCCTATTGGGGCAAGTTCGAGGCCACGCACTGCAAGAACCTGTTTTTCAGAAACCATAAGGGCAACAAGCATTACCTGGTCATCTTCGAATGCATGCACCAGATGGACATCCACGACCTGGAGCAGCGCCTGCACCAAGGCAAGCTGACCTTCGCCTCGGAGGCGAGGATGGAGAAATACCTCGGCTTAAAACCGGGCAGCGTCTCCCCTTTCGGCCTCGTCAACGACACCGAGCACCACGTCCACCTCTTCATCGACAAGAACCTCCAAAAAGCGCCCCGATTAAGTTTCCATCCCAATGATAATACGGGGACGATTATCATTAGCCAGGAGGATTTTATTAAGTTTTTGGAGGCTATGGGGAATACTTATGAGTTTGTGGAGTTGTATGATTAACTAGAATTACTACAAAGAGGTCTGCTATACAGACCTACTTTTAATACCTGCCGCTCTCATTCGAACCAGGGTACAAATTGTACCCCCTTTTGTGTTATGGTATCCTAAATCTTTCATTTACTTAGCAATATATACATCTTTTTTAATCCTCGGCAACTCCAAATTGTTTTTCCAACTGGTAACAATCTGTTAACAATTGAATATCCCAACATTCCCAACTGGTGACGGATTGTCACCGATTAATTATCGCATAATCCTCAACCCGTGACTATTTGTCACGGGTTCAACCTTTCTTCCTCCTAAATCAGTTGGTTACAATTTGTAACCGACTGGCATTCTCTATGTTTTCAACTGGTTACATTTTGTAACGATTTCAGTTGGTAACGAGTTGTTACCAACTGACTACATCTTGTAGTCGGTTAAAGAACTCACAATTCCTTCATAAGCAGGAACTTCCTTAAGTGAATATGTTTTATGCCCTCATAATCAGAGTTCTCATAGACCTCATCCATAGAAACTACATATTTTGGATAATTGTCCTTGATCAGTTGCAGGTTGCCGAACTCGCGTAAGACGGTCTCCTCGGACGACAATTGATAAGTCGCCTGAACATAAACCACCCGGTCTTTCCTACGAGCCACAAAATCGACTTCCGATTTTTGCACATAACCAACGGTTACCTCGAAACCAAGACGTACAAGATGTAGATACACAGCATTTTCTATAACCTTCTCTATACTCTGGGCCAGTCCTCCTTGAACAAGAGCATTCCTGATGCCAATATCCTCAAAATAGTACTTGTCGTTAGTCTCAAACAGGCGTTTTCCGTGAATATCATAACGACCCACTCGATGAATGATGAAGGCATTGCAGAGATAGTCCAAATAATTGAGAATGACCTTGGCGGAAGTATCTATCTGTTGGCTTTTTAGGTATTTTACTATGTTGGTAGCCGAAAAAGGCTTGCCAATATTGTCGCTGATGAAACGCACCAAATTCTTTAACAGAGACAGGTTCCTAATCTCCTCCCTCTCAACAACATCCTTCAGGATAATTGTGTTGTAAACACTTTGTAGATAGTCGTTTATGAGTTCCTGTTCATCAAGACCAAGACGACTCAATTGAGGCATGCCTCCGTTTTTAAGATAACTGATTAGAGAGGCGCTGCTATCCTGCAATTTATGGAAAACAAGAAACTCCGCATAATCAAGGCTTTGAACATGGTATTCAATGCAACGACCTGAAAGATAAGTGCTCAATTCACTTGAAAGCATCTTGGCATTGCTTCCCGTAATGACAATCTCGCAGGCTTCTCGAGTGTGAAGACTTCGTAAAGTCAATTCAAACTCGCTGATGTTTTGTACTTCATCAATGAAAAGGTAGTTGGTTTTAGTAGCAACAAGATGGTTTTCAACATAATCCGTTAATTCCAGATGAGATTTGATAAAACCAAATCGTTCGTCATCCTTATCTATATAAATGATATTGTTTTCTTCATTGGGCATTAATCTATTGATAATCTGCCTCATAATAAAACTCTTACCTACCCTACGTTGTCCTGTCAGTGCGATAATAAGCCCTTTTCCGAAAAGACGTTCCACCTTTTCTGTATAATCCGGTCTGTTGATGATTTCCATAACTGTCTTATTTTGAACGAACATGCAAAGATATGAAGAATTTGTGAATTACAAGAAACAAAATGAGATTTTTTTTCAGTTTTATTTCTTATAAGAAACAAACTTGCTTAATCTATAGAGTTTGTGGAGTTTGATTTTTTGTCTATATTTGCGCCTGAAAACAATCTTTAAATCTTGAATTTTAAATCTTGAAATCCATGGATACCGAAAAAATCAAGCAAGCCGCTGAGATCCTGTCGAAGGCGAAGAACATCGTGGGCTTCACCGGCGCCGGCACTTCCGCAGAGAGCGGCATCCCGCCTTTTCGAGGCGAGGGCGGCATCTGGAACCAGTACGACCCCAATTCCCTCGACATCGACTTCTATTACAGCCACACCAAGGAGTCGTGGAAGATCATCCGCGAGGTGTTCTATAACTTCTTCAGCAACAAAGACATCAAGCCCAATCCCGGGCACCTCGTCCTGGCCAAATGGGAGAAGGGAGGCCGTTTGAGCAGCGTCATCACACAGAACATCGACGACCTGCACACCGTGGCGGGCAACAGCGTGGTGTATGAGTTCCACGGCAATATGTCGCGCTTCGTGTGCACGAAATGCGGCCATAAGGTCGATGCCAAGAGCCTGACACTCACCGAAGAACCGCCCCGTTGTGCGCAGTGCGGAGGATTGATGAAGCCCGACTTTATCTTCTTCGGTGAAGGCATCCCCGAGGACGCCTATTACGGCTCGGTGAGGGCTGCCGAGAACTGCGATGCCTTTGTCATCATCGGCACTTCGGGACAGGTCAGCCCAGCTAACATGATTCCTGGCATCGCCAAACGCAACGGCGCCAAGATCATCGAGATCAACATGGAGCCTTCGACCTACACCAATTATATCACGGACATCTACCTCGAAGGCAAGTCGGGTGAGATCCTACCCGCGATTGATGCATTGATGAGCAGATAGTATAATCTCTAACCGAACGTATCCGAACTCATCAGAAAATAATCGGATTATTTCGGGTTCTTTCGGTTTGAGAAAACTAAGCGCCAAACACCGCGTCAAACATCCGTTTGTACGCTTCAACCTTTTTGTCAAATGACAAAGGATAGGCTCTTGAAGATGAGGGTAATCGATACAAGGTTAAACCATCTTTGAGAGCCACTTTTGTATTGGGCGAAGGAATCGTATCGACATTGAAAAAGGTGCATACTTCGGTGGTGGCTTTCTCGCCTGTTGTGGAGATAGCTTTGCATTGCGGCATTTGGGCCAACAAGGCCCGGATGTCGGTGTGCTCGACAATTTCCAAGAAGGCATCAGAGGCATTGTCTTTCAACCTGTTGACCGCCTTGGCAGTATCGAATAAAGCAATGCCTTTCTCGTTCAGAAAGGCAATGATTTCATTCATTTTGAAGCACTTGCGCTCGGTGTCCACGAAATGGTTCTTGTCGCCAAACCAGATCTGCCCTTCAATACGCCAGTGGTCATTGATGAAGTTGGGGTAGAAAAAGTCCATGCACCAGCGCTGTTTGGGCGGTGGGAAACTGCCGAGGAACAGCACTTTGGCGTTAGACGGCAGGAATGGTTGTAAAGGATGGTATTCAATCATAGCATTATTCAATTAAAAACGCACCCACTCTATTGATGCACAAAGTACCCTTAAAGACCTTAAACCTAATCCTCAACTTATCTGCCTTAACGGTCTGGAAACGAGCAAGTCGCTTGTAGCCGACGGTGGTCGTTGGTTCATCCACATCAACAGGCAACCATTTACCGTTAAAGTAATAGTCCAAATAGAATGCGTCAACATTCTGTCCCAAAGGAATATACTCTTGCAATAACAAGCGGTTGAAAGCGGTGGTTTCGGGGAAATCGAAGATGAGTTCCGCCTGATGGATGTCGTCCTCTGTTGCCCAGTATTTTGTGTAGTCTTCGTCCAGAACATATTTCGGACTGAAACGCCTTCCTCGCGTGTTGCTGGCCGTCACCTTGCAGCCTTTCAACAGGTTGTTGGAGAAGTCCTGTTGCAATTTCTGATGCCATTGCACGGCGTTGGCAGAATCGATGCTCGGTATTCTACCCCCTTGATTCACTGGGAAATTGAGCAGCAAATTGGCGTTATGGCCGACACTCTGGTAATATAAATCCATCAGCTGATCCGCGGTTTTCACCAGGCTGTCTTCACTGGCATGATAAAACCATCCTGGACGTATTGACACATCCACCTCGGCGGGCAGCCAAGCCTCGCCATCACGGTAACCTTGTTGTAAAGCCTTGGTATCGTTAAGCGATTCAAAATCAGTTTTATACATACACCATTGCGTGGCATTCGCTTTGCCTTCCTCGTTGCCAATCCAACGTATAGTCGGCACCGTACCGCCGAAAATGCTCGCCTCGGGGCAATATTTCCAAACGATGTCGCGAGCTTTCTCGTAGTCGTAATACTTTTCCGCAACGATAGAACGCATCTCATCGGCGCCGCCATACCAGCCTGTGCCTCCGTTGGCACCGTCGAACCAAAACTCAAATAACGGACCATAATTGCTCACAAGTTCCTCAATCTGACGGTGGTAGACTTCCACATAGGCATTATAGCCATACTCGGGTTGGTTGCGGTCCCAAGGCGAAAGATACAAACCCAGTTTCAAACCGTGCTTCTTGCAGGCCTCGGCCAACTCTTTGACCAGGTCTCCTTCCCCATTCTTATAATTTGTGTTCCTGATACAATAGTCCGTGGTCTCCGTCGGCCAGAGGCAGAAGCCGTCGTGGTGCTTGGCGGTGAGGATCACGCCTTTCATGCCGGCGGCTTTCAAAGTCAACACCCACTGTTCGCAGTCCAAATTAACAGGATTGAACGTATAGGAAGGCGTGTTGCCGAAGCCCCATTCCATGTTATTAAACGTGTTTAAGCCAAAGTGTATAAAAGCATAAGTTTCAAGCTGTTGCCATTCCAGCTGTTGGGCCGTCGGAACGGGTTGGCTTGGCTCGGGACGATGAACACAGGAAGCCAGTATCAGACTTGCCAATGTCAGTATGTAAAATGTGGTTTTACGCATGGGCATCAATTTTTCCACAAAAATATGAAAAAATCGGCCTTTACAACCAATATTTTTAGTAATTTGCGCCCAAATTTGCAAAAACGAAAAACTCTATGACTACTGAAGAATTGAAATCCGTTTTCAAGCAACGCTTTGATAACGAGGGCGTTCTATATACCTCGCCCGGACGCGTCAACCTGATTGGCGAGCACACTGACTACAACGGCGGCTACGTCTTCCCCGGTGCCATCGACAAGGGCATCTACGCCTGCATCCGCCTTAACGGCACCGACAAGGTACGCGCCTATTCCGCTGACTATGATGCCTATAGCGAGTTCGGCCTCAACGAAGAGGACAAACCCAATGAGCCTTGGGCACGCTATATCTTCGGCGTGTGCCGCGAGATCCAGAAACGCGGCTACAAGGTCGCAGGCTTCGACACCGCCTTCTTCGGCAACGTGCCACTCGGCGCTGGAATGTCGTCGTCGGCCGCCTTGGAGAGCACCTTCGCCTTCGCCCTCAACGACTTGCTGAACCTCAACATCGACAAGTTCGAGCTGGCCCGCATCGGCCAGTCCACCGAGCACAACTACTGCGGCGTGAAATGCGGCATCATGGACCAGTTCGCTTCCCTCTTCGGCAAAGCGGGACACTTGATGCGCCTCAACTGCGCCACGATGGAGTTCGAGTACTTCCCCTTCAACCCCAAGGGTTATAAGGTGGTGCTGCTCGATACCGTTGTGAAGCATGAGCTGGCCTCCTCGGCCTACAACCGCCGCCGTGAGTCCTGCGAGAACGCCTGCGCCCACATCGCCAAGAAGCATCCCGAGGTGAAATATTTGAGCGACGCCACTATGGCCATGCTGAATGAAATCGATGTCGAGATCCCCGCCGAGGACTATATGCGCGCGGAGTATGTCATCGGTGAGAAACAGCGTGTCCTCGACGTGTGCGACGCCTTGGAAAGAGGCGACTATGAGACCGTTGGCGACCGCATGTACGGCACCCACTACGGCATGAGCAAACTCTACGAGGTGAGCTGCGAAGAGCTGGACTATCTCAACGACATCGCCAAGGAATGCGGCGTGACCGGTTCGCGCGTGATGGGTGGCGGCTTCGGCGGCTGCACCATCAACCTGGTGAAGGAAGACCTTTATGACGCCTTCATCGCCACGGCAAAGAAGAAATTCAACGCCAAGTTTGGTCATGAACCGAAGGTTTACGATGTCGTTATTTCGGATGGCGCTCGCCGTCTTTAATTGATTCTGTTGAATTATAAATCATTGAACATATGAAACCCACATTACTAGTTTTAGCCGCAGGCATGGGCTCCCGCTACGGTGCCCTGAAGCAGATGGACGGCGTCGGCCCGAACAATGAGGCCATCCTCGATTATTCCATTTATGACGCCAAGCGCGCCGGCTTCGGCAAGGTGGTCTTCGTCATCCGCGAGGACTTCGCCGAGGCCTTCAAGAAAGTCAACAACACGGAGAAATTCGGCATTCCCGTAGAATATGTCTATCAGTCTCTCGACAAGTTGCCGGAAGGCTTCACCGTTCCGGAGGGTCGTGTCAAGCCCTGGGGCACCTGCCATGCCGTGCTGATGGCCAAGGACGTGATCCACGAGCCATTCGCCGCCATCAACGCCGACGATTTCTACGGCAAGGAAGCTTACGAGGTACTAGCCAACTACCTCATGGAATGCGAAGGCAAGAAAGGCGCCTATAGCATGGTGGCCTACAAGCTGCACAACACCATGTCGGACTTCGGCACGGTCTCACGTGGCATATGCACTGCCGATGAAGACGACAACCTGCTGACCATCGTCGAGCGCACGGCTATCGGTCACACCGAGGACGGCGGTGCAGCCTACACTGACGAAACGGGTTCGCATCCTTTGGATATGGATTCCTTGGTCTCGATGAACTTCTTCGGCTTCACGCCCGATTTCTTCGAGTATTCTGAGAAGGGCTTCGTCGAGTTCCTGAAAGGTCCTGCCCAGACCAACATCAAAGCTGAGTTCTTCATCCCGCTGATGGTCAACCAGGCCATCAACGACGGCACCGCCAAGCTGAGAGTGCTGTCGAGCAACGCCTCATGGTTCGGTGTCACCTACAAGGAAGACAAACCCGACGTGATGCGCAAAATCAAGGAATTGATTGAGAAGGGCATTTATCCAAAGAATCTATGGTAAGTATCATTGGACACGAGACTTCGAGACACGAGACGCGAGACGGTGATTTTGTCCCGCGTCCCGCAGTCCCGTGTCCCGCGTCAAAATAAAAAACAATGAACATAGAAGTAAAAACCTGGGGCAAGACCCCTGACAATAAAGACATCAAGCTCTATACCCTGACCAATTCCAACGGCGTCAAGGTGCAGCTGAGCGATATCGGAGCAGGCATCGTGAGCATTGTCACACCCGACCGCAACGGTCACATGGACGACATCGTGCTGGGCTATCCTAACGCCACCGACTATTATGGCGACGGTCCCTGCGCCGGCAAGACACCAGGCCGCTTCGCCAACCGCATTGCCAACGGCCGTTTCACGATGGACGACAAGGAATACCAGCTTGAAATCAACACGGGCGACGGCAAGCACCATCTCCACGGTGGCAGCATAGGCTTCGCCAACCAGAAATGGGCCAGCCGCATCAACGGTGAGAACGTGGTGTTCACCTACCTATCGGCCGACGGCGAGGCAGGTTATCCCGCCGAGCTGGTGACCAAGGTGTACTACACCCTTAACGACGAGAACGAGCTGAACATACGCTTCTGCGCCTATTCGTCAGACAAGACCATCGTCAACCTGACCAACCACACCTATTTCAACCTAAAAGGTGAAGGCAACGGCGACATCCTCGACCACAAGCTGAGGCTGAACGCTTCGCGTTTTTTGCCTGCCACCAACGAGCTGATCACCACGGGCGAGATGGCTCCCGTGGTCGACACGCCCATGGACTTCACACAAGCCAAGCCCATCGGCCGCGACATCAAGGAGCCCTTCCCGGATTTGATTAATGGCAAGGGCTACGACAGTTGCTGGGTCATCGACGGTATGGCCAAGGACAAGCTTACATTGGCTGCCGAGCTCTCGCACGAGGGCGTGGGGCGCATGGTGAAGATCTACACCACCCAACCTGGTGTGCAGGTCTACACAGGCAACTGGCTCTCAGGCTGTCCCAAAGGCAAGAACGGCCACACCTACGAGGACTATTCGGGTGTCGCCTTGGAATGCCAAGCCCTCCCCGACTCGCCCAACAAGCCCAACTTCCCCAACACCTTCTTGCGTTCGGGCGAAGAGTACAATGAAACGATAATCTTTAAATTTATGACAATATGAGTACAAAAACTAAACAATGGGGCGCCATCATCGTGATGATTGCCCTGTTCGCCATGATTGCCTTTGTGACCAACCTCTGCTCACCCATGGCCGTCATCGTGAAGAACCAATTCGGCGCCAGCAACTTCCTGTCTCAAATCGGCAACTACGGTAACTTCATTGCCTATCTCGTCATGGGTATTCCCTCGGGCATGCTCATCAAGAAGTTCGGTTATAAGAAGACCGCATTGATGGCCCTCGCGGTGGGTATCGTCGGTATCCTCATTCAGTGGGCCAGCGGCAGACTCGGTTTCGGTGTCTACCTCATCGGTGCCTTCATCGCTGGCTTCTGCATGTGCATGCTGAACACCGTCGTCAACCCGATGCTGAACCTCCTCGGCGGTGGCGGCAACAAAGGCAACCAACTCATCCAAATCGGCGGCGTGTTCAACTCGGCAGCTGCCGTGGCCGTCTACATCCTCATGGGTGCCCTTATCGGCGAGGCCACCAAGGCCAAGATCTCCGATGCAACACCTGCCCTGCTGATTGCATTGGCCATCTTCGTCATCGGTTTCATCGTCATCCTCTTTACCAAGATCGAAGAACCCCAGCAACCCGTTGAGGTGAAGTCGGAAGTGAAGGACAAATACAGTGCCTTCTCGTTCCGCCACTTCAAGCTTGGTATCCTCGCCATATTCCTTTATGGTGGTATCGAAGTCGGTACGCCGACCTACATCCTTCAATATCTAACCTCAGAACCCACTGCAGCCACGCCAGGTCTTGGCATGAGCGGCACCATCGCAGGCCTCATCGTGGCCGTCTACTGGCTGATGATGCTCGTTGGTCGTTTCATCGGTGGCGCCATCGGCGGCAAGGTGTCGTCGAAAGCCATGGTGACAACGGTTTCCATTGCTGCCATCGCGCTGGTGCTGTTTGGCATGTTTGCCCCGACCACTTGGCAGGTCAACGTGCCTGGCATCGACTGGGCCAACCTGAAGCTCATCTGGGCTGAAGTGCCCGTCGGAATCTTCGCCTTTATCCTCGTGGGTCTCTGCACCTCGGTGATGTGGGGCGCCATCTTCAACCTCGCCACGGAAGGCTTGGGCAAGTACACCGCCATCGCTTCGGGTGCCTTCATGACCATGGTATTCGGCTTCGCCATCATGGTGGGTCTGCAAGGCCTCGTCGCCGACTGGACGGGCAGCTACATGACCAGCTACATCGTTGTGCTGTTCTGCGCCGCCTACATCCTCTTCTACGCCCTCTGGGGTTCGAAGAACGTCAACAAGGACATCCCGGTGGATTGAAAACACAGTCCAGCCTGACATAAAAAAACACGGCCCATCTGCTGATGGGTCGTGTTTTTCATTTCACTCGGATTCTTCGTCCAACCCTCAAGGTGTCGGTCTTCCTCATCCTGTTGAGCCGACACAACTTGTCGACAGTGGTATGGAACTTAGCTGCAATCTTCCCCAAGGTGTCACCTTGTTTGATGACATAGTATTGTGCATCCGACGGCGACGAATAGGTAGGCTGCGATGGGCTGGAATCGATGATCCTCAAGCTGGTGTCTCTGCCCAAGCCCGAATAGGCGGTATTCATAATGGCAGAAGAGATCGTATAGTCCTTGTTGACTTGCCTGACCGAATCAGCCAAGGAATGCGAAAACAGCCAATCATAAGTCTGCTCAAGATAAAAGATGCGCGCCAGTTTGGAATGGTTCTCGTTCCTCAGTTTGTCAAACAAGAGCAGGCTGGTGTCGCCACACTGTACCATCTCGTCCACCACCCGTTGCGAGCAGCGCAGAGGGACCGCCTTGTCGGCAGTGCCATGGATGATCCATAGCGGGACCTCGTTGAGACCACATAACTCCTTGACGGAGGCGCCACCGCACATGGCCATGGCAGCGGCCACCTTGTCGGGATAGGTGGCGGTGAAATTCAGGGTGCCATAGCCACCCAGGCTCATACCCAAGACATAGAAACGGTTCGTGTCTACAGCACAATGCGTCCTCACCCAATCGTAGACCTCAAACACCTTCTCGGGGTTCCATGTGTTGCGTGTCTGAGGGGCCACCACCACCGCATCGATAGACCGGCCACGCGTGATGGCATCGATGCTTCCATAACGCCTAACGTTGGCCAGATTATGGCCGCAGAGGCTCTTGCCGTGCAAGAACATCACGATGGGTTTTTCGGGAACCGTGTCGTTGTAATCGTCGGGCAGATACAGCCAAAAATCGTAGCCATCCTTGATGGAGTCGCGGCAGGCAATCAACTGTGCCGATGCCCACAAAGGCAACAGACACAGGCAAAAAACCAGTATTCTTTTCATAGGCGTGAAAGAGGGTGTTATCATTCGCAGGAATGATGAATTAAAGGGTGCAAAAGTAAGAAGATTTTTCTTATTTTTGCAATTCGAAAACGAAGACAGGCGATGTTCAAGAAAATCCTCGGTACGGGAGCGGCAAGAGCGGTCAATGTGCTGACACAGTTGGCCACGCTCATCATGGGCACGAAATTCCTTGGCGCAGCCGAATGGGGCACGGCCTTCATCGCCCAGACCGACATCACCTTTTTATTAATAGGCATCGAGCTCATCGCCGGCGGCGGACTGGTGTATTTCACGCCACGCAAGAAACTCTCCACCCTCATGAAGATCTCGTATGGCTGGATTGCCATAGTGATGTTGGTTTACATCGTGGTGTTCAACCTGTTGCACCTCTTCCCTTGGGTCTACAAAATCATCCCGCAGCATTACTCCACCATCATCCTGACGATGACCTTCGTCTACAGCCTTCACGAGTTCAACCTCAACCATTTCCTTGGAAAAGAGAAAGTGGCCACCTACAACTGGCTGTTCCTCATCCAGATATTGACCCAAGTGTCGATGATGGCGGTGCTAATCTTCGCCATGAACCAGAGAACTGCCAAAGCCCTGCTCTACTCGCAACTCTGCGGCTATAGCCTGGCCACGGTCGTCGGCTGGATCCTGCTCCTGCCTACACTGAAACGCGAAGGCAGGGAGCCTCTGAAAAGCAGCCTGAAGGAGATGCTGCATTATGGTGCTTTCATGCAACTCTCCACGCTGGTGAGCACACTCAACAGACGGTTGAGCCTCTATCTGCTGAACACCCACTGCGACGAGAGGTCCATCGGCGTGTTCGCCTCGGGCACACAGATTACCGAAGGCGTGAATATCGTGAGCCAAAGCATTGGCTTGGTGGAGTTCTCCGCCCTCAGCAACACCGAGAACAAGCAACGAGCCTCACAACTCACCTTGCGTTTCATGAAGCTCTCCGTCATGCTGACTTTCACCGCCTTGTTGGTGATATGCCTGCTGCCAACTTCCTTCTTCGAGTGGCTGTTCTCAGGCGAGTTCAGCGACATTCGCATCGTCATCCTGCTGATGGCTCCCGGCATCGTCTTCTTCTCCGCACACACCGTCCTGGCCAACTATTTCTCAGGCACGGGACGACCGAAATATAACCTTTTCGCCTCCCTCATTGGGCTTTCCGTCACCTTGATATCCGCCTTGGTTTTGATCCCACGACTGGGTATCCGTGGTGCAGCCATCACCGGCTCGCTGACCTATATGGCCTTATTCGTTTATCAATGGTCTGTCTTCCACCGCATGACGGGGAGCCGACTTAAGGAGTTGATAGTCAACAAAGCCGATTGGGAATGGCTGAAGAACGAAACCAACATCATCTTAGGGAAAAAACCTAATGCAAATCATAAACAACAATAATATGAAGAAGATAACACTACTCATTGCAGTCCTTGCCCTTTTCTGCGGCATAACGTACGGCCAAGTACCAAAACAAGCAGAGCCAGCCACAACGCCTGTAAACCCGTCAACCTCTCCGACGGTTTCGTCGCCCACACAGGCGAACCCAACGGAAGCCCCGTCCAACCCATCCTACAGTCAAGGGAAGACCTCGCCCAATTCCTCGAACTCGTCAAACAATGCGGTGAGCCCGGTCCCAACACCTGCACCAGCGGCAGCGCCAACACCAACGCCAGCTCCCACTCCTGCTCCTACTCCCACTCCAACCCCGAGGCAAACCAATAGACAGACTTCCAGATCGCAGGACAGAGGGAGTCATGCCATCGGTGGCTTGTTGTTAGGTTACAACTTCAGCGATAGCCCAAGCCGATTTGCCTTCCAATATGATTTTGGCGGCAAATCCTCGGGTCCGTTGTTCTGGGAAGTGGGTGTCGGTGCCGCCCGAAGCAAGTATTCCACCACGGTGTTGAACAACGATTACGAAACCATCTCGTGGGGTTTGAGGGTACCAGCCTACCTTGGCGTCCTCATCGGAAAGGAAGACGGCTTCAGCGTGTCTGTGAGAGGTGGCGCCATGTTCAACTATCTGTTGACTTCAAAAACGAACGGCGAAGCAAACAACCTGTCTGGAATCGACAGGACTGCCATCAACGGCAGCGTCAGGGTGTGCGTCTGGCACTTCTTCGCCGAATATGAGTTCCCCTTCACGTCCGTGCAAGATGGAGTATGGCTGTTTGGCATCTGCGGACCATTTTAATAGCAAAAACAGGAATATATGAGCGTAATCAACGAAGACGATATCTTCGTGCAAAACGAAGACCCCACTCCTACTGTAGAAAACTATAACGACGACAGCATTGTGCACCTTGAGGACATGGAGCACATCCGTCGCCGCCCCGGTATGTATATCGGCAAACTCGGCGACGGCGCCTCGCAGGACGACGGCATCTATGTGCTCATCAAAGAGGTGATCGACAACTCCATCGACGAGTTCACTTCGGGCTTCGGCAAGAAAATCGAGGTGACGGTCGACAAGGCCGCCAAGAAGGTCAGCATCCGCGACTATGGTCGTGGCATCCCGCTGGGCAAGTTGGCCGAGGCTGTCTCGAAGCTCAACACAGGTGCAAAATACGACAGCAAGGTGTTCCAGAAGTCCGTCGGCTTAAACGGCGTCGGTACCAAGGCCGTCAACGCGCTTTCGTCCTATTTCAAGGTGCAGGCTATTCGCGAAGGCAAGACCCGCATTGTGGAGTTTGCGCAAGGCAAAATGGTCAGCGACACAGGTATCATCCCTTCCGATGGCGACACTGGCACCCTCACTGAATTCATCCCCGACTCCGCCCTGTTCGGCAACTACCACTATGTCGATGAATACATCGAGAAACGTATCTGGAACTATGCCTACCTCAACCGAGGCTTGAGCCTGATCTACAACGACAAACGCTATTACTCCAAGAACGGCCTCCTTGACCTTTTGCAAAACAACATGGAAGGCGAAGGCCTCTACCCCATCATCCATATCAAGGACGGCGATTTTGAAGCCGCTTTCACCCATGTGAACGGACAATCGAGCGACTATTTCTATTCCTTCGTCAACGGACAACACACCACCGAGGGCGGCACGCACCAATCGGCCTTCCGCGAGGGCTATGCCCGTGTAGTGCGTGAGTTCTACCAAAAGGAATATGAGCCCGCCGACATCCGCCAAGGCTTGGTTTGCGCCTTGTGTGTGAGGATTCAGGAGCCTGTCTTTGAGGCTCAGACCAAGACCAAACTAGGCTCCACCCACCTCGCGCCTAACAACCCTGACGGCACAAACGACAGCCCCTTCTTGAAGACCTACGTCTTTGATATCCTGAAGCGGCACTTGGACAACTACCTGCACAAGAACCCGGAAACGGTGACCGTTTTGCAAGCAAAAATCCAAGCCAACGAAAAGGAACGCAAGGAGATTGCTGGTATCAAGAAAGCCGCCCGCGAGAGCGCGAAGAAAGTCAGCTTAAATAACAAGAAACTACGTGATTGCCGCATTCACCTCAACACGACCAACGAGAAACGTCTTGAGAGCACTATCTTCATCACCGAGGGTGACTCCGCATCGGGAAGCATCACCAAGAGCCGCGACGTGCAGACCCAGGCCGTGTTCAGCCTGCGCGGTAAGCCGCTCAACTGCTTGGGCATGACTAAGAAGGTGTGCTACGAGAACGAGGAGTTCAACCTGCTGCAAGCCGCCTTGAACATTGATGAGGACATTGAGAACCTGCGCTACAACAATATCGTCATCGCCACTGATGCCGATGTGGACGGCATGCACATCCGTCTGCTGATGCTCACTTTCTTCTTGCAGTTCTACCCCGACCTAGTGCGCAACGGCCATGTCTACATCCTGCAGACGCCGCTGTTCCGCGTGCGCAATAAGAAGGAGACCTACTATTGCTACAGCGACGAGGAACGCATCGCCGCCAAAGAAAAATGCGGCAAGCAGGCCGAAATCACACGATTCAAAGGCTTGGGTGAGATCTCCCCCGACGAGTTCCGTGGCTTCATCGGCCCCAACATGCGCCTCGAGCCGGTCATCTTGCGCTACGACTTCGGCATCAAGGAACTGCTGGAATACTACATGGGCAAGAACACCATGGAACGCCAGAAGTTCATCATCGAGAATCTTAGGATTGAGGATGACTCAGAAATGGATAAGATATGATAATCAACTAAATATCAATAAATAATGAAAAAACTAGCACTAATCATTATGGGCACTATCACCCTTTTCGGCTGCAACCAACAGCCGCAACGCTATTCCGTCAAGGCTTATCCCGAGACGCGCATGGACGACACCGTCGTTGACGACTACTTCGGCACACTCGTCGCCGACCCCTACCGTTGGCTCGAAAACGACACTTCCGCCGAGACCTCGGCTTGGGTGCAGGCACAGATGGAAGTCACCAACGACTACCTGAGCCACATCCCCTTCCGCAGCGCCCTCAAGGAACGCCTGACAGAAATCGTCAACTATGAGCGCTACAGCACCCCGTCGAAGAAACACGGCCGTTACATCTACTCCAAGAACGACGGCCTCCAGAACCAAAGCGTCATCTACATGCAGGAGACGTTGGACGGCGAGCCCACCGTCCTTCTGGATCCTAACGCCCTCTCCGACGATGGCACCGTCTCGTTGGGCGGCATCAGCTTCTCCAACGACGGCAAATACATGGCCTACTACATCCAACGCAGCGGCTCTGACTGGGTTGAGATCTATGTGAAGGACATGGCCACCCTCGAACTCCTCCCCGACCACATCGAATGGGCCAAGTTCACGGGCGCCTCATGGTACAAGGACGGCTTCTTCTACGCCGCCTACGACCGCCCCGAAGCCGGCAAGGAGTTCAGCAATGTGAACGAGAACCACAAAATCTACTATCATAAACTCGGTACGCCACAAGAGCAAGATGAACTCTTCTATAGCAACCCCGACCAGCCACGTTACTTCCACCAAGTCGACCTCACCGAAGATGAGCATTACATGTTCCTCTTTGAGAGCGGCCAAGGCGCTGGCAGCACGCTGTGGATCAGGGACATGGAAGACCCGAACGGCCAATTCGTGCAGATTGCTGACGACATGGACTACCAATATGGTCCCATCGATGTCATCAACGATACCTTGTATATCTTCACCAACTACAATGCTCCCAAGGGCCGCATCTGCCGCGTGTCGGCCAAGGCCCCGCAGATGGAGAATTGGGTGGATGTGATTCCCGAGAGCGACAACGTCATCGCCGGCATCAACCTCGCCGCTGGAAAGATGATTGTCACCTACGACAAAGACGCCGCCAACCACGCATACGTCTACACCATGGACGGCGAACAACTCCATGAAATCGTCCTGCCCACCTACGGCTCTGTCGGTTTCAGCAGCCGTTATGAAGAGCCTGAAGTGTTCTACGCCTTCACCTCCTTCGTCTTCCCGACCACGATCTACAAATACAACATCGAGGACAACACCTCCACCGTTTTCCGCGCACCTGCCATCGACTTCAAATCAGAGGATTATGAGACAGAGCAGGTCTTCGTCACCTCCAAGGACGGCACCCAAGTGCCTATGTTCCTTACCTACAAGAAAGGTTTACAGAAGAACGGTAACAACCCCACCCTGCTCTATGGCTACGGTGGCTTCAACATCACGCTTAACCCTGGCTTCAGCACTTCGCGTCTGCCTTTCATCGAGAACGGCGGCATCTATGCCCAGATGAACCTGCGCGGTGGCAACGAATATGGTGAGGAATGGCACCTTGCCGGTACCAAGCTGGAGAAGCAGAACGTCTTCGACGACTGTATCGCCTGCGCCGAATACCTTATTAATAACGGTTACACCTCGTCGAAATACCTGGCCTTGAATGGTGGATCGAACGGCGGTCTGCTCGTCGGCGCCGTCGTCAACCAACGTCCCGACCTCTTCGCCGTGGCCGTACCGCAAGTCGGAGTGATGGACATGCTGCGTTACCACCACTTCACCATCGGTTGGAACTGGGCCAGCGACTACGGCACCAGCGAAGACGACGAGGCCATGTTCAAGGCTTTGTATGCCTACTCGCCGCTGCACACCATCCAAAGCGGTGAGAATGTGCACTATCCCGCCATCATGGTCACCACTGCCGACCACGACGACCGCGTGGTGCCGGCCCACTCGTTCAAGTATGCAGCTGCCTTGCAGGCTGCCCAGACTGGACCGGAGCCCAAGATCATCCGCATCGACACCAAAGCCGGTCACGGTGGCGGCAAGCCCATCTCCAAGGTGTTGGAAGAACAAGCAGATATCTATTCGTTCATCCTTTACAATATGGGACTGACCTACCCAGCAAAATAACAATCACATAAAACACTAATATTCAGAACTTTGCCACAAATTTCCCTTCAAGCAACAGGTATCTTCAAACCTGTTCTTTTCGGAAGGATAAATTTGTGGCATGGTTTTTGGAATTCCGGCCATTGTCTAACGAAATACACGAAAAACTTGAAAAAGGATAAAAAAGAATAGATATTGCTATTGGGATTAAACAATTTGTTTATCTTTGTAGCCTAAATTAAAAGCATTTCAACTAAATCTTAAGTCTAACCAATTAAAATTTAAACAAATGAAAAAGGTTTTACATTGCGTGTTATTCCTCGCAGCCGTCTTCATGATGGCAACCACGGCTAGTGCCCAAGAAGGCAGCAGAGCTTACATCAAGCGCTACATCAACCAATGGGATGAATGCAGAAACGTTTGCATCACCAAGACTGGCGGCGACATCGCCCTTCACGGCCGCAACGGCTATGCCTACAAGAACATTCCTACCGCCTTGGCCAACAAGATCCAAGAACTGCATGACGATGACGAGTACATCGACGACATCCAGCTCACCGAAGACGAAAGCTGGCTGATCCTATACGGCGCCAACGATGCAGTGTGGCACAACATCCCCTCCGCTCTGGAGAGAAAGATTCGTGAGTATCACAACAATGGTGAGATCATCAACACCATCACCTTCAACGACAGAGGCGAATGGATCATCATCACCGACGACAGGTATGCCGCTTCCAGCAGCTCACTCATCGATTGGCTGAGCGACGGTGAAGACTCGCACGGCGAGCTCTGGACCGCCCAACTCACCGACGATGCCCTGATCGCTGTCTACGACAGAGGTTACAAGTATCGTGGCAATGTGCCGGACGACCTGAGACAAAAGGCCCGCACCGTCAGCTTCGACGTGTATCGTCTGAAGATGGCTGGCTCCTCATGGTTCATGGCCGACAAGCAAGGTCACTACGCTTACAACATGTAATTCCAATTGGGCCGATAGAGAACGACAAGGACTAAGGTTACGATGAATATGAGGAACTTCATATTGGTGTTAGTGTTCAACGTTTGCGCACTGGTTTCCTGCGCGCAGAGAGCGATGAACTATGACAATCCAACCGTGGGCTCTTCATACCAAAGCACCTACAGCAACACCCGAATCGAGCGCATCTCTATCGACAACAGGGAAACGCGTGTGTACATCTCCTACAACGCCCGAACGAACGACAACATCTCCATTTCGGTGGACAAAAAGATGACCCTTGCTCCCGACGGGAAAAGGCCTCTGAAAATCGTCAAGTGGGGATTGTACAGCGACGGTGAATTCACTTCGCTTGAGTTCAACGAATCCTATTCCACTCGTTCGGTCAGGTCGTTCACGTTCTGCCTGGTCTTCCCCAGCATCCCCACTTCGACCCAAAGGGTCAACATCGAGGAGAATGTCCCTAACGGATTCTTCTGGAGGGACATACGCTTGGGAGGCAAAGGCGACAATTCAAGTTCCAACTTGAATCCCAACAACGGCTCCGGCGGGAAGGACGCATACGCCGACTCTGGTACCAATTATGGCATCAACAACGGAAACAACCCTAACGGCAGTTACGGGAGCAATTACGGAGGTGGCAATTACTACGACAACAACAATGGTAGTTACGATGGCAACAACAACAGCAACAATAACTACTATGACAACAACAATGGTAATTACCACGACGAAGGCGGAAAGACGGAGGGACAATCCGGTGGAGGATCCAACTCATCGGTTGTCCCTTACGACGCCCCCTTCACCGTCAATGCTTCGGGAAGCTGCTTCGCGCTGAACTCAGAAGGGTACTTGGCAACATGCTACCACGTGATTGAAGACGCGAGAAGGGTTCGTATCCGTGGAATCAATGGTGATTTCGAGCACCCGGTCATGGCCAAGGTCTTTGATGTGGACCGCGACAACGACTTGGCGATCTTGCAAATCATCGAAGAAGGTTTTGAGGGCCTAGGCGAGATACCCTATCGCATCGAGCAAGAACAGTCTGAAGTGGGTGAAGAAGTGTTCACCTTGGGTTATCCCCTGCGCGCCGTGATGGGCGATGAAATCAAGCTCACCAACGGTGTTATCAGCGCATGTTCGGGATACATGGGCGACACCACCTCCTATCAGCTGTCGGCCACGGTGCAGTCGGGCAACAGCGGATGCCCTGTGTTCAGTGCGGCGGGAAGCGTGATCGGTGTGGTCAACGCAAGACTTGAGAACATCGAAAGCGCCTCATACGCTATCAAAGAGAAATACCTTCTGAAATTGATTCAAAAATGCGGTGTCGCTCTACCGACCACACCGATACCTTCAATGGCAAGTGAGCCGATGACCACCAAGGTCAAAAAGGTCAAGCCATTCGTCTATATCGTCGAGGTCGAATGAGAAGAAATCGCCCGCCGGAACAATCCTGGCGGGCGATTTTGTTATATCACTTCCCTCTTCCCTATCTCATTCCATTTCCAGCTCTTCATACGCATAGGTGACCTTCTCACCCACATTGACCACCAAATAGCTTGGTGTACCACCGTCATTCAGGTTGTCGGTCATCACATACTGCACATCGCCAAACTGGCGCTGCTCGCGCATGTGGAAATGACCCATGATGACTAGCTCGACCTCACTGCGGCTCATCTGGTCCATGAAAGCGTATTGCTCGTCCTGAGGCAGGTTGGCGGCTGGCGTCGTAGTGTAGTTGTACGAAGTGCGGAAAGGCCAATTATGACTAATGACGAAACAATGGCGATAGTCGGCGCGATGCTCCAGCTGTTCCTCAAGCCACTCCAACTGACGTTTGCCATGGGTGCCGTTGCCCGAGTCCAAAAAGATGTATAGGTCTTGGAAGCCGCTCACGGTCTTCACTGTAACGGTGTAAGTCGAAGTGTGGAAATACTGCTTGTAGTATTGGGCACAGTCGAAATAGACGTCGTGGTTGCCAATGACGAGGAAGCACGGATCGTCCTTGGCTTGGGTATTGGCATTATAGGCCAAGGCCTCTTGCGTCATGCGGAAACCTGCCTCACCGCTCTCGTTCACCATGTCACCGGCATGGATGGCGAAGATAGCCTTCGGGTCGTTGCGCTCAGCGGTGACATATCTATACAGACGATCCTTATCGCCTTGTGGGATGATGCTGTCGCGCTCGGAATAGTGAGAGTCTGAACAGGAATAAACATGGTATTCATCGGGTGCATTCTCTATGACGGGCATGCCGTATTGGTTGTTGTAGTCGAGCCAGTCGGCGACGCGTTCCTCCGTGTCGCTACGGTTGATGACCATGCCGGCCACGTCAAGACGGTTACAGCCTGTGGCTAAAACCGCGGCTGCCGTAATTAATATAAGGTGTAGTTTCTTCATGACATTCACTTTTTAGGTTTCCAAATCAATCCAACATTGCCAAACCAGCCGTTGTATTGCGACGAGAGGTTGAGAACACCACATGGATGCAGTCCTGCTTCAGCGGTCAGACGCAGTCCGCTACCGAAATCATAGTAGCCGTTGAGGCTATAGAAAAACAGCGTAAAACGCTCGATGACGAAGTCCCGATAGTTCGACACCCTAGCACCGACATTCCATGGATGCTTTTGGTCAAACAGCTTGCCTTCCACACAAAAAGTGACATTCATAGGCTCGAAGACGACATCCATGCCACCATTCTTGCGCAGTGGAATTGGGGCAGTGAAACGATTGGTCAAACCGAGCTGGAAATTGAAATGCCGGTTGCGCCAGCCCAGGTCAAACACGCCGTTGAATTCCTGCAAGTCGTAGTTCGGGAACAGCCGGTACAAATAACGGTTCTCCAAATAAAGGGTGCCACTTGTCGCCTGAAACAAATCAACCTGATACTGCAGGTTTATGGAATAACGGCCCAAAGTCGTGGCCTGAAAACCCAACCCGATGTTGAAGTTCTTGGCCATGTGATAATCGGCTTTCAATGCCAAAGATGCACTGCTACCTGATGTGCGTGTGTAGTCGTACTCTCCATAGGTTTGCAAGGACCATTGCGCCCTCGCCACAAAGGCAAAGAGCAGCAAGGACAAAGTGAATACTATTCTCTTCATTGTGTGTAATTTGGGCCACAAAAGTAAGGAAAAGTCATGAGCAAATGAAAAGAGAGGCGTCTTTTTCCTATCTTTGCACTCCATTAAACAAATCTTTCATTTATGAAACGCGTTTTTGTTACCATCTCCACCCTTTTCATTTTCAGCATTTTAAGCCTCAATCTTTCTGCACAATACGGTCCTCAACTCGACAACCGAGGTTTTGAACAATGGACCAATCGCGTCAGTGAGCCTGTGCATTGGCACTCGACTGGTACGGCAACAGGATCTTTTGCAAGTTGGCTCCCAAGTGATCCTCAAATTGAGTCTTCAACACAAATCAGACCTGGTTCGACGGGCACCAAGAGTCTTCGCATTATCCCGCGTAGCGTATTGGGCATTACAGCCAATGGTACCGTCACCAACGGCCGTATTAACGCAGGTAGTATGTCGGCCACAGGATCTGGCAATTACAACTACACACAACGTTCCCAGAACGCTTTCAACACTCCCATTACTCAATGTCCTGACTCACTTACCATCTGGGTGTGTTTCCGCAGTCAAAGCACTTCCCACAAAGCACAAGTGAAGGCCGTCGTCCACGGCGATGCTGACTATCAGATTATTGCCAACGGCAACGAATCACCTGCCAATATGCATGTGGCTACAGCAGACCAAAGGTTTAACCGCACCGCTGCCAATGGCGGAGCCTACAATTGGACCAGATTGAGCATCCCCTTTGTCAACAATGGTCCTTGCACAGATGTGCGCTACATCCTTTTCATGGCCACAACCAATGAATCACCTGGCACAGGAAGCACCAACGACGACTTGTTTCTTGATGACGTATTGCTCGTCTACAATCCATCCCTTAGCATGGGTCAGCTGGCATCCACTTCATTTGCGCCCGGCGATGCCGTCACCATTCCTTTCACTTTGAGCGGCACCATGTCACCCGACAACCTCAACGCCACGGCTAACGAGGTCATTGCCCAACTCTCAAACTCCAGCGGCAGCTTCAGCAATCCTACCGAATTAGGGCGTGTCACCACAAATACGAGCGGCAGCATCACAGCACAAATCCCCTCTGTGAATGACGGCAGCTACCAGATCCGGGTCATCTCCACCAACTACCCGATGGTTGGACAAAACATACAATCCGTCTCCATCAGCAGTCCGACCTATACCATCAATGTGTCGGCCAACCCTAACGAAGGTGGCAGCGTTACGGGCGGTGGTGAGTATTCTGGCGGACAGAGTTGCACCGTCCATGCTACGGCCAGTACAGGTTACACCTTTACCAACTGGACGGAAAACGGGACTCAAGTGTCGTCACAAGCCGACTATACCTTCACCGTGAATGGCAACCGCAACCTCGTGGCCAACTTCGCCATAAACAGTTATACCATCTCCGTTTCAGCCGACCCAGCGAATGCCGGCAGCGTCACTGGAGGTGGCAATTACAACCAAGGCGAGACTTGTACCTTGACTGCCACAGCCCACACCGGTTACACCTTTGTCAATTGGACAAAGAACGGTACCCAAGTGTCGACTAATCCAACCTATAGCTTCACCGTGACCGAATCGGCCTCTTATGTCGCGCATTTCTCTGCCAACAGTTACACAATCAGTGTCTTGGCCCATCCGGAAGACGGTGGCACGGTTTCAGGAGGTGGCACATACACCTACGGACAAAGTTGCACCGTGCACGCCACCACGGCTCCTGGATACTCTTTCATCAACTGGAGAGAGAACGGCAATCACTTGACCTCCCAGCCCGACTACACCTTTACTGTTAGTGGCAACCGCAACCTTGAGGCCCATTTCGCCCTCCAAAGCTTTTCCATAACGGCCTCTGCCGACCCGATGGAAGGTGGTTCCGTCACGGGTGGAGGCAGTTACCACTACGGCGAGACATGCAATTTGACCGCCTCGGCCAACACGGGTTACACCTTCGTCAATTGGACGAAAAACGGCACCCAGGTGTCGACTAACGCGACCTATAGCTTCACCGTGACTGAGTCGGCAGACTATGTCGCGCATTTCACTGCCACTGGTTATGTGATCAGCGTGTCGGCCGACCCAATCATCGGAGGTTCTGTGAGCGGAGGTGGAACATACACCCAAGGACAAAGCTGCACCATCACAGCATCGGCCAACCAAAGCTATGAATTCATCAATTGGACGCTGGACGGCACCGAGGTATCCACTGACGCCAGCTACACCTTCACGGTTATGGAATCGCAGTCCTATGTGGCCCATTTCCATCACTTTGAAGGTGTTGAGGAAGGGGGCACGATTATTCAAATCTTCCCCAATCCGTTCACATCTGTCGTGAGCATCACCACCGAAACAATCGCCAGTTGCGTTCGTGTCTACGACCTCTTTGGCCATTTGTTGAAGGAGCAAGTTGTGGAATCCATGCGGTTCGACCTCGACCTGGATGGATTAAGCGCAGGCGCTTACCTTCTGCAAATCGACTACGGTGACAGCCAGAGCGTGCATCGTATCATGAAAGCCAAATAAAAAGAAAATCGCGACGAGGCCAATCCTCGCCGCGATTTTCTTTTACAAACACATTTAGCTTATAGTCTCTCATTCACCACATCCCAATCGATGATCTGCCACAAGGCATTCAAGTGGTCGGGACGACGGTTCTGATAGTCGATGTAATAGGCATGTTCCCATACATCGAAAGTCAGCAAAGGCTTGAATCCGTGTTGTACGGGGTTACTGGCATTGGTCTCCTGGGTGATGTGCAGCTTGCCTTCGGAATCGACGGAGAGCCACACCCATCCTGAGCCGAACAAGGTGGCACCTTTCTTCGTAAACTCCTCCTTGAAGGCTTCATACGAGCCGAACTGTTGGTCGATCCACTGGGCAATCACACCCGTAGGCTTGTTGTCGGCTTTCGGGGCACGGAACTGCGTGAAATACAGGTTATGGTTCAAAATCTGTCCGGCATTGTTGAACACGCCGCCTTCGGCTGTCTTCACGATTTCTTCCAGAGGCATCTCCTCGTATTTCGTGCCTTCGATAAGGCCATTAAGATTGTTGACATAGGCATTCAGGTGCTTTCCATGATGGAAGCCCAACGTCTCCTTGCTGATGACAGGCTCCAAAGCATTTGCATCATAGGGCAATTTGATGAGTTCGTATTTCATAGCTTGTTGTTTTGAGATTAGTTGGCGCAAAGATAATAAAAAAAGGCTCCGAAGAGCCATTTTTTCATTGATTCATGTACATTTGGTACAGCGGAGAGTTAGGTTCCGACTTCAACCGCTTCAGTGCGCGGTCACGCAGCTGACGGGTGCGCTCACGCGAGATGTTGAGTTTCATGGCGATTTCCTCCAAGGAGTACTCACGCGAAGTACCCAAGCCGAAGTACATGCTGATGATGGTACGTTCCTTTTCGTTCAGCATGTCCAACGAGTTACGGATGGCCCTGCTGGTCGACTCCTGCTCAACGGCGGCATCGGTCTGGATTTCGTCGTCGTCGACGAAGACATCCAGGAAGTTGGCATCGTCTTCATCGTCCAATGGCGCATCGGTCGACACCGCTCGTGAGTTGAGATTGATCAGTTGCTCGACCTTGTCTTCAGGCATGCCGATTTCTTCGGCAATCTCCTTGACAGTAGGCCGGCGCTCCAGTTTCTGTTCCAAATACGAAATAACCTTCTTCACGCGTGCCAAGGCACCCACCTGATTCATGGGCAGACGGATGATGCGAGCCTGCTCGGCCACGGCCTGCAGGATACTCTGGCGAATCCACCATACAGCATAAGAGATAAACTTGAAACCGCGCGTCTCATCGAAACGTTGTGCGGCTTTCACTAATCCCAAGTTGCCTTCGTTGATCAGGTCTTGCAAACTGAGGCCTTGGTTCTGATACTGTTTGGCCACCGATACGACAAATCGCAGGTTGGCCCTCACCAGCTTATCCAAGGCCACTTGGTCGCCTGCCTTGATACGCTGTGCCAATTCGACCTCCTCATCGGTAGTCAGCAGACTTTCCTTCGCTATGTCGGCGAGGTACTTGTCCAGAGTACCGGAATTGCGGTCGGTAATCTGTTTTGAAATTTTCAGTTGTCTCATTTCTTCTTAATCTTTAAATTGTTTAATTGTTTCACATTCAATTTCATACGCTTCTAGCTTTCTCCACATGATTTTTTTGCATAATCTGTTCCTCTTGGGAGACAGTTTCATGCCGTCTCCCTTGAATCACAAGCTTTAATACTATCAAAAACCGTACCGAAGTCTTTGATCTCCAGAAAAACTCTTTCTTCTTGAAAGATTAATTGTTGTAGTAATAGGTGGCCATCATGCCATTGGGATGGACACCCTCAATGGTGGTGCGGCGCGAACGGCCATTCCTCAGTGCGTTCTCAAGGTCCGTCTTGCTGTTGACAGAGACGTTGTTCACTTTGGTGATGACGAAATCGACAGAGATACCCGATTTCATGAACCTCCCTTGACGGATTTCGACAATCTTCAGTCCATTCCTGATACCCAGGCGGTTCATGTCGTCTTGGTCGATGGGTTGCAGCATCAAGCCGAACTCGGCGTTGAAGAAGCTCTCCCCTCTCCTTACGACATCAATGGTACCGGCCTCATTCAGCAGGGTCAACTCAAAGTGATGGTGGGTACCTTGACGGTTGACTTCCACATCCACCGTGTCGCCAGGACGGAACTGACGGACGCTTTCGATCAGTTGTGTGCCGGTGTTCACCTTCTTGCCGTTGATGGCTGTGATCACGTCGCCACTTCTCATGCCCGCCAGCTTGGCTGCGCCGTCCTCAATGACTTCCGCGACATATACGCCTTCGATGTTGTCCAAGCCTTCTCTCTCGGCCAGTTCAGCGGTCAGTTCCATATACTGGATTCCCAGATAACCGCGTTGGGTCACACCATAAAGCAACAAGTCATCGACCACCTTGCGCACGATATTGGACGGAATGGCGAAGGAATAGCCTTCGTAGGAACCCGTATGCGAGGCAATGGCGGCATTAATGCCAATCAATTCGCCTTTCGTGTTCACCAAAGCGCCACCGCTGTTGCCGGGATTGACGGCTGCATCGGTCTGGATGAAAGCCTCCACCTCGGTACCTTCTCCCAAGATGCTGAGGTTACGGGCCTTGGCACTCACGATGCCTGCGGTGACAGTAGAGGTCAGGTTGAAGGGATTACCCACGGCCAACACCCATTCACCGATACGCACATTGTCGGAGTCGCCAAATGTAAGGTAGGGCAAATCGGAGGCATCCACCTTGATGAGTGCCAAATCGGTGGTCGGGTCGGTTCCGATGATAGTGGCGGTCTTCTTCACCTTATTATTAAAGGTGACCTCCACCTCGTCGGCACCTTCCACAACGTGATTGTTGGTGACGATATAACCATCGGGCGTCAGCACAACGCCAGAGCCATAGGCAACCTGCGTGTTGTTGCGTGACAAGCCTGGATAGCCGTACAACTCGCCCAACAGCGCTCCGAAAAAGTCGTCGTAAGAGTTACTCTGGCGCACCACCGTCGTCATGATATGCACAACGGCATCCACGCTGTGTTCGGCTGCATCGACAAAATCAGGAGTGCCTTCGGTCGGCACGAACGCCGTCCTTTGCACTTGGGGTTGCTGCAGTTGCTCGATCTGCGAGAGAGGTTCTTGCGGGTTGTTCTGGTCCTCACCATCGGGGTTTTGCGAGGTGTTCCTACACGACACAGCCATCATCAAAATGGCCATCATCATTCCGCAAATGCGGAGCATATTCAGTTTTCTCATATCCTTGCTGTTTTGGTTTCTTTTTCCTTTTATAGTCTCATTAATGCTTTTTTTCAACCTTTATTGCACCGAAAAGTGTATTTTTGTCGGAAATTTAGCGGTAAAAGGCCATCAAACCATGTGCCAAAACCACAATGGAAACAAGTTTTTCTCTAGTTGCGACAAAATGTTCATCAAGAACGACATAATAACACTCCGTTGTGCCGAGCCCGAGGACGCCGAACTGGTTTTCCAATGGGAAAACGACCTTGAAAACTGGAGGGTGAGCGGCACACATGTACCCTATTCCCGCTTCCAAATCGAGCAGTTCCTGTTGGGCAACAACGACTTGACAAGCCAAAAGCAACTCCGCTTGATGATCGACTTGAACGAAACGGGGCAAGCGGTTGGCTGCATCGACATCTTCGATTATGACGCCATCAACGGCAGGGCGGGATTGGGCATCCTCATCGACAAGGCTTTCCGTCAACAGGGCCTCGCCAAGGCTACCCTCACTCTCACCGTCGATTACCTCTTCAAGCATTTGCTGCTCCATCAGGTTTACTGTTCCATCGACGAAACCAACACAGAGAGTCAGCAACTCTTTGTCAGCCAAGGCTTTGTGCTTTGTGGGAAACGAAAGGATTGGATTAGGACAGAATCGTCGTATATTGATGTGCTTGAATACCAACTGATTCAGAAAGGATAAACCATGATCAAGATAGAGACCACATTGCCCAAGGAAAAACGAGGCGGGAAGAAAAAGAACGGCAAACGCAACCGATTCATCGTTTGGCTCGTCCTGGGCATACTCTTGGTATTTGCGGTGGCCTTCGGGTATTGGCTTTACCAAAGTGTCATGTCGCCCAACGTACAGACCCCTGATGGGAAGGACATGGACCTTTACATCCCTACCGGCTCCGATTATGCACAAGTCCAAAGCCTCATCGGTGAGGCTGGATTCTTGGTCAATCAGAAGAGCTTTGACTGGGTGGCAACAAAAAAGGGCTATCCCGCGAACATCCGTCCGGGCCACTACATCGTGAAAGACGGCATGAGCAACAACCGTCTGGTCAACATGCTGCGTGGCGGTCTACAAACGCCTGTGAAAGTGACCTTCAACAACATGCGAAACGTTGACATGCTGGCGGGCCGTGTCGCAACACAAATCGAAGCCGACTCGGCATCCATCTCCAACTTACTTCACAATCAGGATTACATCCATCAACTGGGTTTCAACGACCAGACCCTCCCTGCCCTATTCCTGCCCGACACCTACGAGTTCTATTGGAACACCGATGCGGAAGCCTTCGTAGCCCGTATGTTTCAGGAATACAACAAGTTCTGGACGGAAGAGCGCAAGCAACAAGCCAATGCCAAAGGCCTGACGCCAATACAAGTCAGCACCTTGGCGGCCATCGTCAACAAGGAAACCAACATGAGCGACGAGATGCCACGTGTGGCCGGCGTTTATATCAATCGACTGAAGAGTAACTGGCTCTTGCAAGCCGACCCCACCCTCATCTTTGCCTGGAACGACTATACCATCAAGCGCGTGCTTGACAGGCACAAGGAAATTGAATCGCCCTACAACACCTACAAATACCATGGCTTGCCTCCTGGTCCCATCTGCATCCCGTCCATTACCGCAATCAAAGCGGTGCTCAACGCCGAAGACCACCATTACTTCTACTTTTGCGCCAAGGAAGACTTTTCGGGTTACCACAACTTCGCCAAGACTTTGGCCGAACACAACCGCAACGCTGCCCGATACCAACAAGCCTTGAACCAAAGAGGCATTAGATAACACTTTAGATAACAACACAAAACACACTGATATGAAAGCCTTCAAAGCATACGACATCCGTGGAGAATGGGGCACAGACCTCAACGAAACCATTGCCTATCGCATTGGCTACTTCCTGCCTGATGTACTCGACACCGACACCTATCTCGTGGGTCGCGACATGCGTCTCTCGTCCCCAGCCATGTTCGACAACCTCACCCGTGGCCTTACCGACCGCGGCAAGAATGTCGATTTCATCGGCCTCTCCACCACTCCATTGGTCTATTGGGCCACGGCGAAATACGGCTATGGCGCCTCCATCCAAATCACGGCCTCGCACAACCCCAAGCACCACAATGGTCTCAAAATATCGGCCAAGAATGCCCTCCCCGTGGGTTACGACACTGGTTTGAACCGACTGGAAGCCCTGGTGGAAAGCGACAAAGCCACGACACCCTGCGCCGTGAAAGGCCAAATCAAGGGAAGAGAGGTCTATGCCGACTACTTGGCGTTCCAGAAACAGTTTGTGGGTCCTCATGACAACCTTAACATCGCCGTGGACTGTAGCAACGGCATGTCGTCCATCTTCGTCCACGAACTGATTGGCGAGGCGCATTACATCAACGACAGCCTTGACGGCAACTTCCCCAACCACGAGCCCAACCCGCTCGAAGCCAATGCCCAGGAGCAAATCAAGGCCTTGGTGTTGAAAGAGAAATGCGACATCGGCCTGCTCTTCGACGGCGACGCCGACCGTATCACCTTTATCGATGAGAAAGGCCGCTTCATCAGTCCCGACCTCATCATCGCCTTCTTGGGCGACTATTTCATCGGCGAGCAACATCAGAAAGGCATCGTCTTACAAGATATCCGCAGTTCGCGTGCCATCCAGGAATACCTTGACCGCTACCAAGCCAAAGTGGAGACCTGGCGCGTGGGTCGTGCCTACGCTGCCTTGAAGCTCCGAGAGTTGGACGGCTGCTATGGCGGTGAGTTGGCAGGGCACTACTATTTCCGCGACTTCTATTACTCCGACTCTGCCCTCTTGGCGGCCTCCATCGTGCTGCGCCTCTTAGCCGAACGCAAAAAGGAAGGCAAGACCTTGAGCCAGATCATCGACGAGATTACGCCTTACTCCAATTCGGGCGAGATCAATTTCAAGATCGAGCGCAAGCAGGAAGCCATGGATGCTGTCCGCGATCATTTCATGGGCCTTGAAAAGCCCGAACGTTTCCTCGACTTCGACGGCTACCGTCTAGACTATCCCGACTGGTGGCTCAACATCAGGCCTTCAAACACCGAGCCCTATCTCCGTTTCCTCTGCGAGGCCAAGAGCGAGGGAAAATTGAAGGAAACCGTTGAAAAGGTAACTGAAATCATCCACAGATTTAGTTAACCAAGAAGACGTCCTCACGTGGGTCTGAAACCAATGAAACACATCCTATTAACACTTATGGTGGCATTGGCTTGTTGTCCCTTATGGGCGCAACAAGCCAATGATTCCCTTGCTAGGCGCAAAAGGCATGGTAGCACCTTTGCCCACCGCCGATTTCAACCGCGTCAGGCAATTCTATCTCGCACCAGGTGTAGACTTAGCCAAACTACCTGTCAAAAACCGTTATCTCAAAGCCTTGTTGCGTGCGTTGAGCTTCATCAAACTGCCCACGCCAGCCGTGGAATACAACGCTTCCGACAAATTTGTTTGGCATTGGCTCTATTTCTAAAAAAAGACGTATTTTTGCAGAGAAAAGATAATCGGCCTTCGCCGAAAGCGGAGCATATATAAGTAATACAAGTACCGAAATGAAGAGACTAACATTGATATTTACCGCTATCCTCCTGTTATTCCATAGTAGTTGTGAAAATCCAGCAAAATCACGCATTTACACCGAAGAAGGTGCCAAACTGTTACTGCGCTACAGTCAATTTGCGGAAGCCGAGGAAACCTTGACCATGGCCATCAAATACGACAAGAGCAATTTTGAGGCCTATTATTATCGGGGTTGTGCCAAGGTCAATGAACAAAAATACAGGGAGGCTGTCCTCGATTTCGAAAAAGCCGTCGAGTTGAAACCCGACTATGCCGATGCCTATTTCAATTTAGGCAGGACCTATTTTTTGATGAACGACGAGGACAAGGCATGCGAGTATTATCAACTAGCGGCAAAATACGGCCGTCCAAACTTGGAAGACTACCTCAAGAGGTGCCAATGAGCATTAGCGGATCTCTTGCGAGCCAAAAGTGTCTTCAGCGATAATGTCGCCGTCTTGGTTATAGGTCTTCCACACACCTACTTTCTGTCCCATGGCGTATTGTCCCTCCTCCTTCAAGGCGGTGCTGGGATAATAGGACTTGGTCGGGCCATCGAGGACACCGTTATGGTAATGGCATTCCATGATCAGCACACCGGTATCCGAGTATTTTCTGCATTGGCCTTCTGGTCTGCCCTCGACAAATTGTGTCTCTTCGGCCAACACGCCGTTGTTCGGATTGTAGAGCCGTGACCAGCCATGCACTTGACCGTTCTTGTTGTCCTCCACAAGTCGGAGTTGTCCCGTTGTGGCATCATAGTACCGCCATTCCCCATCCTTCTTCTGGTTCAGGTAATAACCTGTAGCTATCAACCTGCCGTTGGGCGCATAGGTCTTGTTCAGCGCCCTCTCCCCCGACCTGTCAAACTCGTTGGTAGCCTTCAAGTTGCCCTGCTCGTCATAGTAACGGAAAGTGCCTCTGCACTTGTCGTTCTTGAACTGGCCTTCGTAGCGCAGCTGCCCGTTGGGATAGAAATCGCGCCAAGGTCCTTGACGGCGACCTCGCGAGTCCGTTTGGTTGAAATCCTGGGCCATCGACGCAACGGCGATGAACAAAGACATGAGGATGATAGCGAATCTTTTCATGATTTCTTCGGTTTTGAGACTGCAAATTTAAGGAAATAACTTAATTTTGCAGCGATTATTGTATGGCCGAGTATTCATCCATATTGTTAGAGAACGCCGTCGATGCCTTGGCGAAGCTGCCCGGCATAGGCAGGAAGACTGCCTTGAGGTTGGCTTTGCACCTGCTTAACGAAGACACACTGGAGACCGAACAACTTGCCGATTCGCTGTTGAAGATGAAACACAACATCCAGTTGTGCGAACGCTGCTACAACATCAGCGACACCAAGATATGCAGCATCTGCGGCAATCCACGCCGCGACGAGAACACCCTCTGTGTGGTGGCCGACATGCGCGACGTGCTGGCTATCGAGCGTACTGCTTCCTACAACGGTTTGTATCATGTGCTTGGCGGTGTCATCAGTCCCATAGAGGGTATCTCGCCCAACGACTTGAAGATTCAGCAACTAGTGCGACGTACCCAGAAAGAAGACATTAAGGAAATCATATTGGCTTTGCCCGCCACCATTGAAGGCGACACCACCAATTTCTATATTTTCAGACAGTTGAAAGACTTCGAAGGAAAGATTTCAGTCATTTCTAAAGGCATCGCCGTAGGCGACGCCTTGGAATATGTGGACGAGGTCACTTTGGGCCGTTCCATCCAAAACCGTGTCCCATTCAGTTCTCACTGAACAGATCCAACTGGTTTTCGGTAAGATATAAATCCTGCGGCACTTCATACTCATAAGCCGTGATGAAGCGCTCAATGTTTTTCTTGATCAACTTGATAGGCGTTGTCCTACGCGCCTTACAATAGTTGCGCAACGACCGGTACTGACCAGACGACAATTTGAAAGTAATCGCATGGTAGGTATAGTTGCGGCGCTTCCTTTTCTTGTTTTGTTGACGAGCCATAACACACTGGTTTGAAGGCACGAAATAACAAAATAAAAACATGAAATCCAAATTCTCGCGAAAGTTTTCTGTTTTAGCCACCCAAAGTGCGGATCACGGTCATAGGCGAATCAAAGGCTAGGAAGTAGTGCAACACAAAATAAAAAAACGAAGCGCCGGACAACCCGACGCTTCGCAGAGATCTATTTCGTTAAAAGTCAATTCATTTCATTGACTTCCAACGCCCTTACCAATTCAGGCTTGGGCTGGACATGCATCTGTAGCTTGTCTCCTTTCACCAAAACGGCATCGCCCGTCATGGCGCCCTTGCCTCCATCGAACTCAGTGAAGACAAACGAAGAGTTGTTGCCATTGATATTCAAGATGCAACTGTAACTTTTACCAGCCTGGATATTGGCATACTCCTCCTGAAGCAGGGTGTAGTATTGATTGTCATCTAACAAAACCTCCCAACGGAAGCCCGTATTGCCATAAGGAACGATGAAATTATATCCGTATATATTGCTGGCCGTATAATCATCAGGCTCGTCACTTCTCAACCAAGTGGTATAATTGACCTGTTCGTAGCCCACATTATAGTAACCATCGTTATCGAAGGAGAAGTTGCCGTTCTTCTTGTTCATCCACAAAGAGTATTCCTGGACATCCGTAAAGCCATGGATGTTGTAGATCCAGCTTTGTATCATAACGCCTGCCGCTTTAACATCAACATCAAAGGTCGTATGGCCGGCCCCTACCTGGATGTGCCTGCAGGTGACACCCAATTTCTTAAAGCCGCCCTGCGCCCAGTCAGGATTAGGGACAATCCTCAGATAGGGCAAACGGTCCTTGCCATTAATATACCAATACTCGTCCGTCACTTGCGAGCCATTGAGTCCGACCTCATCGGTGATGGCGATCACTGTGTAGGAGCCTTCTTTAAGATTGCAAGTAGTACGCATCGTCTGATTGTAGTTGTCCAGATAGCTAAGGCCAGAATCCACCAAATCACCCTTGGAATCGTATACGAAAAGCTGAACACGAAGTCTGTCGCCCAAATTATACCACCATACAGTAGAGAAGTCCCCAGAACTGTATTCATATTGCGCGAAATCCTTGACGACCGTATAAGGATTCACGTTGAAATTAACCTCTCTCGAAATGGAGATGTCCTCGTTCTTGCATGAGGCCAGAAGCACAACTGCTGCAGCCATTAACAGATAGATATGTTTTTTCATGATTCTCGGGTTTTTAGGTTATTTGACAATATTGAAAAGGTAAGCGAAGGAGACAACGAACGAGCTGACCTTGGTGTCGAAATTGCCAGCCAACGGACTCATACCCAAGTTGAAACGAGCATCGAGCATAAGGCCAGAGGGGTTCTTGTAGCACAAGCCAAACGTAGGCATTACGTCATTGCCCTTAAGTTCACTCAAAGCGTAGGTGGCTCCCTCGGCGGTGAACTCGTGAGGCGTTCCACCCAACATCTTCACCATGGTGGCACCTGCTTCAACAGCCAAGGTGGGAGTCACATACAATTGTGCCAGGAAAGGCACCTCGATGCAATTGACACCAAAGCCCTCAGAGCCCAGCTTCAATCTATTCGCCCCATACAAGGCTTCCAACTGAAGGCCGAGCCAACCGGTACCGCCTTCGCTCATCTCGAAACGACGTCCGAAATGGGCATTGATGGCGATTCCACCTTGATAACAAAGCGACGGGCTAAAGCTCAGGTCTTGGACATCCGAATGGGACCCCAAGGCCAAGCCCAATCCGATTTTCGGACCGAAAGACACACGATAGGCATGGTCGTCAAGCACGGTGGAATCATCGTACTCATACTGTGCGAACAACCCGTTGCAACACAAGATTGCCAACAGGATAAAGAATAGTTTTTTTCTCATAATGTTGATGATTTTATAGTTAATATGTTATTGGATTGCTTTTTGGAACTTCACGCTAGAAGTGCTGCCAGGTGCATAGTGGCCACCATCCACTTTGACGGTGACAGAGGCATTCTGGGTTTTGCCACTCAACTCGTCCGTCACCTTGACGACCACACTCAAATCCCTGGACTGATGAGGGCCGAGCTCCACTTTGATGGAATTGGTATAGCCCAACACTTTGATTGTCGCACTTACCTCGACCGTGACGCTCGAGTTGTTGGTGATGGTTGTCTTTACTGTTTGGTTACCATTCCTGTCAGCATAGGCCGATGTAACAGCGGGTTTACCGACAATAACGTCAATAAACGCCAGTTTCAAATCCTTCTCACCTTCCCAAAGCAGAAGGCCGTCGTCTGAAACGACCTTGGCGCGTAGCCTACAAACGGCATCGTGCTGTTGCACGACAGGGGTGAAATCGAAATCATTTGTTTTCATTTCAACCATTCCATCGCCGTTGTCGAAACTCAACCTGGGGCTTCTCAAGGCTTCAGGCATGGAGATGGAGAAATGCTGGTCGTCGCAGTTCAGTCCATGGTAAACGCGCAAAGGCTCTTCACTCGGCCATGAGCATCTGAACTTACCCGGGAGCATCTGCAATACCCCAAATCTTCCTTTGATGGCAGCGATAGCATACTCGCCATCGAAGTCTTGGGCCGCACTGAACTGGGGCGGTGCCACAACCTCCTCGCTTTTGACATAGCCATACAGGCCATCGACTTTGATGATGTCGACCGTAAGCTTGGATTGGGGGACTACCCTATCATCGGTGGTCAACAATTCATTGCCGCTAGTGACAATGGAGAAGTCCGATGCGCGAATGTCTGCCAAGTCAGGTTTCTCGTTTAAGTTTTTCAGCACCTTGAACTGAGAGTTGATTAAGGCATACTTCCTATGGTCGCCCACCACAGCTACGCCCGCATCGTTGAAGGTTGTTCCATAAGTCAGCTGGCTGCTGAAACTAGCGGGGCCATTGGTGCTACCACTCTTATTAATGTAGTTCACATCATAAAGGCCGTCTCTGCGCTTGGCCACCACAACCGATGAATAGCCGAATCTGAAAGGCCTCACCTCCAAGTATTTGCAATCTATAGCCAGCTGGCCACGTACATCCAAGAAGCCTTGTTTTCCTTCACGGTCAGCCACGGCAATATAGTCTTCGGAAAAGAAAGAATAGCGTGCCATATAATATACGCCATTCACCGCTTGATAATTATGCCCGCCTTGTTCGGAAAAGAAACCAACGATTTGGAGTTTGCCGCCATCTTGATTCAGTACCAAGGCGTAGCCACCGACATAATCAGTGATGGAATCGGCGAGCGGGTGATTCACTTTTTTGCCCGTAAGATCAACCAACTGGTATTTGCCATTATCAGTTTGGCATTTGAACAAATCGTTGCTATAACGAACGATCTTTTTGTACTCCGGCTTGATGGCCCATCTAACTGTCTCAGCTCGTGCGGCCATGGCCAACAGCAAGGACACCACCACAAGTGTAATAGTACGTTTCATAGTCATATAGTATTTCAAATGGAGAAAAATAATTTGATAGGGTGCAAATATATAAAAAAAGGAGATTGCCCGTTGGCAATCTCCAAAAAAAATCTTTTGATTAGAAAACTCAGAATCTGAAGCCGATACGGCCGAGAAGCATCATCGGCTCAAGCACGCCGTTTTCGAAATCAGTATTGGTGACATTGTTGTGGCCCTTCACAGGAGCGGCACCAAGGTTGTAGAAGCTGCAACCGATGACGAGATTGCGGCTCACCTCGAGGCCCATTCCAAATTGATAAGCGAAGGAGAAGGCCGTGTTGTATTCGATGACGTCATTGTGCTTCACGTCCAACACATCGGTGTATTTCGCCGTATAGTTGGTGATGAAACGGGCGTTGCCACCTGCACCGCCTTCGGCATAGATGCCAAACTGGGGATTAAGATAGAAAGTGTACCTCAGACCAAGCATAGCCGGCACATTGATGTACTTCGGCGTGGTCATCGTGATGTTGCTGTTCAGCAAATCATAGGTCTCTTTCAGATCCTTGTAGCATTCTTTCATTTCGGCATTGGGACCATTGTAGATACCATCGACCGAAAGAACCACACTGACGCCGCGCACGCCAATGCCGAAGTCCCACTTCAAACCAGCGTTGAAACCGATGCCGGCTCCACCGTAGGTGTCGTTCTCGCCGCCCCAAAGAGCCGTTGAACCGAGTTGGTTCACCGAGGCAAAGTCACCCATCGGGAAAGCAGCACTGAGATACATGGTGCCACGGGTTTGGGCCATGGCCTGACCGCCCAGAATCAACAAGACAGCCAATGCAAACACTTTTGATAATTTCTTCATGTTTATAATAATTAATGGTTAAATGATACGTTAACAGTTTGCAAAGTGCAAAAATTATTCCGTTCTTTAATTAACGCTGCAAAATTACAAAAAATTTGTACTTTTGCCATTCAAACAAGAAATTATGCTGCAAAGACTCAAACAATTCAAGGAACGGCATCCTTTTACCTCTCTAATGCTGATAGCCATCGCCGCGAGAATCCTAGTGGTGGCCTTTGTCCCGGGCTTCGGCTCCAACCGCGACGTGCAACACACCACCCTCTTCATGGGATTCTTGGAGAAGATGAAAGCTATCCTTGGAATAAGCGAATCGTCAGGACAAGGGCTCATGCTCCTCAGCCGCGCTTTATATGCCACTGTTTCATTGTTTACGGTTTCCATGGTCTATCGCCTCTGCGACTTGGCTTCCAACAAACAGACCGCATGGCTTTTGGCGCTTATTCCAGCCTTTAGCATCGTCATGCCCTCATTCGGCATCATCGAGAACGCCAGCGCCTTCCTTGGGCTCCCTCTCCTGCTTTACGGCTCAAACGTCGTGTTGCGTCAAGAGGTATTGCGGCAGAACAACCTAAAGGACAATGTCCACCGCACCTCGTTCCTGATTGCCGGTTTGATGCTCGGGCTGGGCATCTGCGTATGGTACGAGAGTGCCTTCGTCGTATTGAGCATTTTGCTTATCCTCCTTATCCGTCGTAATCCCAAGGGTACCTTGATGACGCTTATCGGAGCCATTATCTCGATTGTTGCAGTGGGCCTTCTGCTTTGGGTTCTTAACGTCAACCCGCTGAAATATATTCAATTATGACCCGAGAAGAAGCTCGTCAACGTATACTAGCACTCAGCGAAGAGCTGGAGCAGCACAACTACAACTATTACATCCTTGCCAAACCCACCATCAGCGACTATGAGTTCGACATGAAGCTGGAGGAATTGGCGCGTCTGGAAAAGGAGTTCCCCGAGTTCCTCTCCCCGACCTCTCCCACACAACGGGTCGGTGGCGGCGTGACGAAGGAATTCAAAAGTGTGCAGCACCGCTATCCTATGCTGTCGCTGGCCAACAGCTATAGCCGTGAGGAGATTGCCGAATTCATCAGCCGCATCAAAAAGACCATTGACGAAGAAGTGGAGTTCTGCTGCGAGTTGAAATTCGACGGCCTGAGTATCAGCCTGCAATACGAAAACGGGGCACTTGTCCGTGCCGTGACACGTGGCGACGGCACCCAAGGCGACGACGTGACCACAAACGTGAAGACCATCCGCACCGTGCCGCTCAAACTGCATGGCGACTATCCCGACTTTTTTGAGATGCGCGGCGAGATTGTGATGCCCTTCGAGAGCTTCAACAGGCTCAACGAAGCCCGTGCCGAAGCTGGTGACGACCTCTTTGCCAACCCCCGCAACGCTGCTGCTGGCACATTGAAACTGCAAGACAGCAAGGAAGTGGCCCGTCGTCGACTGGACAACTACTGCTACTATATGATGATGGACGGTCTGGAAGACCGCTACCAAACCCACTATCAAAGCCTGCAGGCTGCCAAGAAATGGGGGTTCAACATCTCCAACTTCATGGCCCGTTGCAAGACCATCGACGAAATCTTCGAGTTCATCGATTACTGGGACGTGAAACGCCATGAGTTGCCTTTCGCCATCGACGGCATCGTGCTCAAAGTCAACAGCTATGCACAGCAAGAGGCCTTGGGATTCACGGCCAAGTCGCCGAAATGGGCCATCGCTTACAAGTTCAAGGCGGAGGAAGTGGAGACCGAGCTGCAAAGCGTCGACTTCCAAGTGGGCCGTCACGGCACCATAACCCCTGTTGCCAACCTGGCTCCCGTTCAGTTGGCAGGCACCACCGTGAAACGAGCCACCTTAAATAATGAGGACTTCATCCGCCAGTTCGACCTGCACTATGGCGACACCGTCACCGTGGTGAAAGGTGGTGAAATCATCCCAAAAATCATTGGCGTGAACTTCGACAAACGTCAGCAAGGAGCTCAACCCGTGAAGTTCACCAAGGTCTGTCCCGCTTGTGGCACAGCGTTGGTGCAAAACGAAGGCGAAGCTGCCTGGTACTGCCCCAACGCACAGAGCTGTCCGCCTCAGGTGAAAGGACGCATCGAGCATTTCATCAGCCGCAAGGCCATGAATATCGAAAGCCTTGGCGAAGGCAAGGTGGAGTTTCTCTATGATGCCGGTTTGATCAAGGACGTGGCAGACCTCTATAGCCTCAACTTTGGCAAACTCTATGGCCTGTCCAATGACAAAGTCAGCTTCAAGGAGAAGACGGCCAAGAATATCATCGATGCTTTGGAGAAGTCGAAATCGGTTCCCTTCGAACGTGTACTGTTCGCCTTAGGCATCCGCAATGTGGGCGAAGTGGTAGCTAAGACCATTGTAGCTGAATATCACGACATCGATGCCATCATCCACGCCTCCGTCGAAGAGTTGAGTGCCATCAACACCGTGGGTGAAGTCATCGCCTTGTCGGTGAAGGCCTTCTTCGAAAACCCCGTCAATCTCGATATCGTGGAACGCCTGAAAGCGGCAGGCTTGCAGTTTGCCAAGGCAGAAGCTCCCAAATCCGACAAAGAACAAGTTCTCGCCGGAAAATCGTTTGTAGTGAGTGGCGTGTTTGCCAACTATACTCGCGACGGCATCAAGGAAACCATTGAAGCCTATGGCGGAAAGAACGTCGGCAGCATCTCCGGCAAGACCGACTATGTGTTGGCTGGCGACAAAATGGGCCCCGAGAAACGTAAGAAAGCCGAGTCGTTAGGCATTCCCATCATCACCGAAGCGGAGTTTGACGCCATGATTGGCGTGAAACGCGAAAATGCCGAAACCGGATTGTTGTTCTAATTGGAAAATTACTACCTTTGCGCTCGAATTACTCTAACAATTAAATCTCAAATACCTAAATATCATGTTTATAGACAAAATCATTGCTCGCGAAATCCTGGATTCTCGCGGAAACCCCACGGTTGAAGTGGATGTGACATTGGAAAGTGGCATCATGGGTCGCGCCTCGGTGCCTTCGGGTGCCTCTACCGGCGAACACGAAGCCCTCGAGTTGCGTGATGGCGACAAGAAGCGTTACGGCGGCAAGGGTACCTTGAAAGCCGTTGACAACGTCAACAACATCATCGCCCCGATCATCTTGGGCATGTCGGCTCTCGATCAGCGCGCCATCGACCACAAGATGCTGGCTCTTGACGGCACTCCGACCAAGTCGAAGCTTGGCGCCAACGCCATCCTCGGCGTTTCATTGGCCGTCGCCAAAGCTGCCGCCAACTATTTGGACATTCCGCTGTACCGCTATATCGGTGGCACCAACACCTTCACGCTGCCCGTCCCGATGATGAACATCATCAACGGCGGTTCGCACAGCGACGCCCCCATCGCCTTCCAAGAGTTCATGATCCGTCCCATCGGCGCTCCTTGCTTCCGCGAGGGTCTGCGCATGGGCGCCGAGGTCTTCCACGCCTTGAAGAAAGTGCTGAAAGACCGTGGCCTGAGCACCGCTGTCGGCGACGAAGGCGGTTTCGCTCCCACCCTCGACGGCACTGAAGATGCCATCGAGAGCATCCTGAAGGCCATCAAGGCCGCTGGCTACGAACCTGGCAAGGACATCACCATCGGCATGGACTGCGCTGCCTCCGAGTTCTGCAAGGACGGCATTTACGACTACACCATCTTCGAAGGCCCCAAGGGCAAGAAGCGCACCTCCGACGAGCAGGTGGCTTATCTTGAGGAGCTCATCAACAAGTACCCCATCGACTCCATCGAGGACGGCATGGGCGAGAACGACTGGGACGGTTGGAAGAAACTCACCGACCGCATCGGCGACCGCTGCCAACTCGTGGGTGACGACCTCTTCGTCACCAACGTGGAGTTCCTCTCTAAGGGCATCAAGTTGGGCTGCGCCAACTCCATTTTAATTAAGGTGAACCAAATCGGCTCGTTGAGCGAGACCTTGGACGCCATCGAGATGGCCCACCGTCATGGCTACACGACGGTCACCAGCCACCGCTCGGGCGAGACCGAGGATGCCACCATCGCCGACATCGCCGTGGCCACCAACAGCGGCCAGATCAAGACCGGTTCGTTGAGCCGCTCCGATCGTATGGCCAAGTACAACCAACTCCTCCGCATCGAGGAAGAACTGGGCGATTTGGCTGTGTATGGCTACAAGAAACTCAAATAATCCAAGGATTATGCGATGAAAAAAGCCGAGGCAAACGCCTCGGCTTTTTTGTTTAGCCGAACACGGTCTTCAACCGCTTCATCGCCTCCTCCACCGTCGCCCTGGGACATGCCAGATTGACGCGGAAGAAGCCGCTACCTGCCTCGCCGAAATCGCTGCCTCGGTTGAAGCCCAGTTGTGCTTCTTGAGTCATCTTTTGCCAGAGTTCCTTCTCCGAAAGACCATAGCCGTTGAAGTCGAGCCACATCATGTAGGTGGCCTGCGGCTTATGGAACTTCACCTTGGGCAGGTTGGTGGTCAGGAAGTCGGCGACATAGTCGATGTTGCCTTGGACATAGTCAAGCAACTGCACGAGCCACTCATCACCGTATGTCATGGCGGCTTGCGTGGACACTTTGCCGAAGATGTTGCCGAGATGGGCTTCCATGTCTTCGACGTATGCGACATAGGTCTTCCGCAGTTCCTCGTTGGGGATGATGGCCGTGGAAGTCGCCAAACCCGCGAGGTTGAAGGTCTTGGAAGCCGCATGGAAGGTGATGCTGTTTTGGGCAAACTCCTTGTCCAAGGCAGCAAAAGGATGATGACGGTAACCCGGCAGCACCAGATCGCAATGGATTTCGTCGGAAATGACCAGCACGTTGTTCTTCATGCAGATTTCGCCCAAGAACAACAACTCGTTCTGCGTCCAGCAACGCCCCACGGGATTGTGAGGGTTGCTAAGAATCAGCATTTTGGCGGTTTTGGTCTGCTCCACCAGTTGGTCGAAGTTGAGTTCGTAGCCCTCGCCTCGGTCAACCAAGGTGTTATAGACCAACTTGCGGCCATGACTACTCACCGCATGATGGAAAGGCGGATAGACGGGCGGTTGTATGATGATCTCGTCACCGGGCTTCGTGAACGCCAACACAGCCATGTTGAAACCGCACACCACGCCAGGGGTGAACGACATCCAGTCCTTGTGCACATTCCAATGGTGGTGTCGCAGGATCCACTTTCTTATGGCCTCAAAATATGCCTCATCCTTGAAATGGTAGCCATAGACGGGATGCTCGGCACGACGCATGACGGCCTCGCGGACGAAGTCAGGGGTCTCGAAATCCATGTCGGCCACCCACATCGGCAACACGTCGGAGTTGCCAAACACTTGTTGGCGCAGGTCGTATTTAACGCAGTTGGTATCAGCGCGGTTGATGATCTTGTCGAAATCGTATTTCATTGTAGCATTGTTTGATGCCGCAAAGTTGCGAAAAAATTCGGGGAGTTTTGCGGCAGGTACGGAAAAAAGATGTATTTTTGCAGCGTCAAGAAAGACAGAAGTTCTTTTACAGGTTGGGGGAGTCGCATAGTGGCAATTGCAACAGACTGTAAATCTGTCCGGGAATCCGTTCGGTGGTTCGAGTCCACCCTCCCCCACGACAAGGCGAAGCATTCGGCTTCGCTTTTTTTGTGCCCTTTTGCCGTTCGGACAAAAAAAACTCAATCTTTTTTTCATCGCATTAAAATTATTGTATATCTTTGCACTACTAATACGTATGATATGAAAATTTTTGTCGCCAAATTAGCTTTCAAGACCACGTCGGATGACTTGAGAGCCTTGTTCGAGCAGTTCGGCACCGTTGAATCCTGCAAGGTCATCATGGACCATGAAACGGGGCGTTCGAAGTGTTACGGTTTTGTGGAGATGCCCAATGACGACGAGGCCTACAAAGCCATCGTCGAGACTGACGAGACCGTCTTCATGGGCAATGAGCTGCAAGTCAAGAAGTCGCGTCCTCAAGCCGCGCTTCCTCCCAAGCCCGAGAAGCCCCAAAGGCCAAGACGTCCGTATCATCCCTTCCAGCCCAAGCCGGAGGAATGACCGCTTGATTTGATTTTTTTTCGCAAAAGGTGACCCATACTTGAAAAAAAGTCGTACTTTTGCAGCCGAATAAGGATGGTCTGGTAGCTCAGCTGGATAGAGCAACAGCCTTCTAAGCTGTGGGTCTTGGGTTCGAATCCCAACCGGATCACCATCAAAAGGACTTCAATGGAAGTCCTTTTTTATTTGTTTTATGGCAAAAAGGAACATTTTTTGTTTAGTTTTGCATTATTAAACCAACCTTTCATCACCATGGAAAACGAAATCAAGAAAGTCTACACTGGCTCGCTGATGAATGCCGAGTTCATCGGTAGCGTGTTGGAGCAAAACAACATCCACTTCCTTATACGTAACTACCAGCAGGAAAGCCTGGTGGCTGGCTGGGCCGCCAATGTCATCAAGGGCGAAGCGGCAGTGTACGTGTTCAGCGAGGAATACGACAAGGCCATGCTCCTGCTCGACGACATCAACGCTTCGGAAATCGATGAAGACGAAACCATCTCATGAACCATGCATAGAAAACTCCTCTTCCTATTGTTGTTTGCCTTTATGGGAGCGATGGCTTCACAGGCACAACCCATTGCGAACCATGTCATCCTCATTGGCCTTGACGGCTGGGCCGCCCATGATTTGGAAAACGCACACGACATCCCTAACCTGAGAAGCCTCATGGAAGGCGGAGCATGTTCGATGCACAAGCGCTCCGTCATGCCGTCAAGCTCAGCCATCAATTGGGCCAGTATGTTCATGGGTGTGGGAACCGAGATGCACGGTTACACCACTTGGGGTTCGAAAACCCCTGAGGTGCCTTCCATCACCACAAACGGAAACGGCATCTTCCCTACCATCTTCTCAGTGATCCGCGAGCAGATGCCCGAGGCCGAGACCGGCTGTTCCTTTGAATGGGATGGCATCAAATACCTCATCGACACCCTTGCTATCAGCCATGTCATGTACTTGAGGGAAGGCTGGAAACACGTGGAGGAAAACTGCGACAGCATCGTGCGTTATATCACGGAGTACAAGCCCGTCTTCTTCGCCCCTTGCTTCGACGGCATCGATGGCATGGGCCACAGTAAAGGCTGGTACACAGAGGATTACTACGACTACCTGGCTCGTATTGACCGTTGTGTCGGTCGCATCATACAAGCCCTGAAAGATGCCGGCATCTATGACGACACCGTCATCATCGTCACCGGTGATCACGGCGGGCATGAGCAAGGGCATGGCACCATAGATATCCGTGACATGGAGACTCCCTTGGTGTTTTACGGAAAAAACGTACGCGCTCGCCATCAGTTGGATGAGCCGATTGTGCAATACGACATCGCTGCCACCATCGCCTATATTCTTGGTCTGGACCTCCCCGAGACATGGAGAGGCCGACCCGTCAGGCAAGCCTTTGAATAAGGTATCGGAAAAATGCGTACCTTTGCACGCCAAATAAGTCATTCATGATTCAAGCAACAGGCATATACAAATCCTACGGCTCGCTGGAAGTGCTGAAAGGCATCGACCTGCACATCGCCAAGAAGGAAATCGTGAGCATCGTCGGCGCCTCGGGCGCGGGCAAGTCCACCCTGCTCCATATCCTTGGCACCCTTGACAAGGCTGACCGTGGGCAACTCATCATCGAAGGCACCGAGGTGAGCAAACTGAACGACACCCAATTGGCTGCCTTCCGCAACCAAAAAATCGGCTTCGTGTTCCAATTCCACCATCTTTTGCCGGAGTTCACCGCATTGGAAAACGTCTGCATCCCCGCCTATATCGGCGGTATGGGCAAGAAAGAAGCTACCAAACGGGCCGAAAAACTGCTTGAATACCTGAATCTTAGCGAGAGAAAAGGTCACAAACCCTCGCAGCTGTCGGGCGGCGAGCAACAACGTGTTGCCGTGGCCAGGGCATTGATCAACCAGCCCGCCGTAGTGTTGGCCGACGAACCTTCAGGCAACCTCGACTCGAAGTCGGCAGAAGAACTGCACAAACTGTTTTTCAGCCTACGCGACGAGATGGGGCAAACCTTCGTCATAGTCACCCACAACCCCACCCTTGCGGCCATGTCGGACAGAACCATTACCATCAAAGATGGTAAGATATAAAGCATCCACAATATTATTGTCAGTTTTTCGTTAGAGTTGGATAAAACAGGAACCGATGAATAAAAAACTCATATTCTCCCTTCTTTTCGGCGCCGCCTTGGTGTTGGGCGTCACTACCACCGTGCAAGCTCAAAATGCCGAGACTTACGAGTCGTTGATGAGGAAAGGCAACGAGAAGTTCAACGCCAAAGACTACATCAGCGCCAAGACCTATTTCGAGATGGCATTGCAGCAAAAGGCCAACGACCCTACGGCGAGAAAGAAATTGGAGGAAACCGTGAAGAAGATCCAGGAAGACGGTGCCCGTCAGGAGGTGTTTTATGCCCATTTGGATGCTGGCGATATCTATTATGGCCAACAGAAATACGGAGAAGCCCTAGCAGAATACGAAGCCGCCCTGAAGGTCTTCCCCGAAGACAGATACTGTGGCGGACAAGCCGAAGCCGTGCGTGCCATCTTGAAGGAACGTCAGGACAAACAAGATGCTTACAACCTTGCCATCAGTCAAGGCGAGGCGCTGCTGGCCGAAGACAACTACGACGCTGCCATCATGCAGTTCGAGACGGCCTTGGGCATCTTCCCCAACGACAACCTTCCCAAGGAAAGATTGGCTGAGGCAAGACAGAAGAAACAACTCTACACCGAAAAAGTGGCCCGTTTCGACAAACTGATGGAGGAAGCCCGCCAGTTTGGTCTGCGCAAGAACTACGAGGCGGCTTTGGACAAGATCAGCCAAGCCCTCGAACTCTTCCCCAACGACTTGGAAGCCAACGCCAAACGCAACGAATACCAAACCGCCAAAGGCATTGCAGACCAATACAACAGCATCATCGCTGCAGCTGACAGGCTCTACGAAGACAAAGCCTATAAGGAAGCCAGGGCGCAATACCAAAGCGCATTGGCTGTCGTGGCTGGCGACCCCTACGCCACCGACATGATTGCCCGCCTCGACCCTCTCATCGCCCAGCAAGATGCGGAGGAAGCCGCCAGGTTGGCCGCCGAAGCAGAAGCCGCACGCCTGGCAGCAGAGGCTGAGGCTGCAAGAATCGCTGCTGAGGAAGAGGCTGCCCGTATCGCTGCCGAAGCCGAAGCAGCACGTCTGGCCGCAGAGGCTGAAGCCGCTCGCATCGCCGCAGAGGAAGAGGCTGCCAGAATAGCAGCAGAGCAAGAAGCTGCCCGATTGGCGGCTGAAGAGGCTGCACGTATTGCCGCCGAACAGGAAGCGGCACGCCTGGCAGCCGAAGCAGAAGCCGCTCGCATCGCTGCCGAAGAAGAGGCAGCACGGCAAGCCGCACTCGCCGCTGCTGAAGCCGAACGCCAAGCCACCATCCAAACCATGTTGGATGCCGCTGACGCCCTGTTCAACCAGCAGGATTACGCCAATGCCAAAGTGAAATACCAAGAAGTCGTGGCTTTCGACGAAGGCAACGCAACAGCCACTGCCAGAATCAGAGAAATCGACGGCATCTTCGCCCAGATGGCAGCCGAGATAGAAGCACAATACAATAGCGCCATGACAGCCGGCAACCAAGCCATGACGGAAGAAAAGTTTGCCGATGCTGTCACGCATTTCCAGTCAGCACTTGAATACAAACCTGGAGACCCGACTGCTACCGCTCAGTTGGCTGCTGCCGAGAGGGCCGAAAACAACCGCATCGCTGCCTTGCGCACCCAATATGACGCTTTCGTCAGGGAAGGCGACGCCAACTTCAGAAGCAACACCTTCGACAAGGCCATCGAGGCCTACACCAAAGCCGAAGAGCTTGGGTTGGAGACCTACCCCACCGAAATGATTGCCCGCATCGGCGAAATCATCGAACAGAACAAACTCTATGAGCTGAACAGCGACTACATCACCCTTGCCGCAGGACAGGCCAAACGCTTCGAGTTCAACAAGATTGACGTCTCAGTTCGTCGTTCCAACTACATCATCATCAAGGTACGCAACCCCCATCCAGAGAGTTCCTTCCCCATGATCGTCTCCTTCGGCGGCAACGGTGGCAAGAACGGCGGATTCGTGCTGCCCATCGCGGCCACCGACGAGGAAAAGACCTTCATCTTCCGCATCGGTTCACAATACAAGTGGTTCAGCGAAGACAACACCTGGATCGAGATCATCTCCGAGAACAACGAGGTTCAAATCGGGAAGCTGGAGGTTTCGAGAAGCAACTAATCCTTATTTGAGACAAATAAAAATGCCCGTCAGCATCGAGTCTGGCGGGCATTTTTAGTATCGCTTCGAGCCATCAGGCAGGTATCTCCACTACCGTTTCAAAATCGTTTATGGAATCGCCTTCCTTGATATGACCGATGCGGTAGCCGTCTCCTGTGGTCTCACAATAGACGTACTTCCTACCGTTATACTCCCTGATGACCGTCTCAGGTGCATTCATCTCGATTTCATCCTCCCATTCGTCGCGCCACTCGATGGCGATCGCCATGTGTTGCAGCTTCTCGGAGAGCAGGAAGATGACATTGTAGCCGAGGGTGTGGAACAAAGCCGTGGCGAGTGACGACTTACAATCGCAGTCGCCTTGCTTGTCGAAGAGCACCTCGTCGGGGAATCTCATATACTCCTTAATGTAATTGATGGGGGCGCTTTCCTCATCGACACGATAGACGATGTTTGGCGCTTGCACGAAATCGAGGGTGAACTGTGCCAAATCAAGCGACGAGAAACCAGCTTCGTTGACCGTGTCCCTGATATACTTGACGATGCTGTTCACGTTGGTCATCCTTTCTGAGTCGGCGAAAATGAATCCAAACATGCTACGCATATTCTGGTCGTAGGTGCGACCATCCTTGCCGTACAACTTGAACGGGTTCATTTCGCGCAATTCGATGATGTCGTCCTTGTTGATCTCCAACGTGTAAGAGCCGTGAAGCGTATTGCCCTTTTCCGAGTCAAGGTCCCAGTTGTAGATGCGCGTCTCCATCGTGTCGGTCTGGTTGGTGTCATCCACATTCTCTTCCACCATGGGAAGTTCTATGCGTTCCTCGAAATCCTCATAGCGCATGCCGTTCATGACATCCACAATACGGAACTTGTCGCCTGTAGTCTCACAGAACACATACTTCCTTCCGTTATAGTCCAAAGTGATTTCCTCGATGGTCTGGGGCGATCCGAGGCGGCTCACCCATTCGGGCTTTACCTCGACGCCTATGGCTGCATGCTGTTGCTTGTGGGAATGCATATACAGCACGTTGTACCTCAGCAGATGGAAGAGCATAGCGGCCAGAAGTGCCTTACTATTGCTGTCGCCTTCCTTGTCGTACAAGGTCTCGTCAGGATAACGGATGTAGTCCTCCAAACGGTTGACTGCCGAACTGTCTTGGTTCATGCAGAACTTAATGTTGGGTTCTTGCACAAAATCAAGCACAAACTGAATCTTGTCAAGTTCATGCAAGGCGTGTTGTTCGCACAATTGCTTGATATAGGCCGTGACATACCTCAACCTGGCCAACATCGACTGGTGTTCCTTCATCTCGTGGAACATCTCAAGGATATAATCCTTATCGCTTTTCTCCTTCAATTGGGCGTAGAACGGGTTGATCTGACGCAGGTCGGTGACATTGGCAGCGGTAAAGTATAGCGTCACATTACCATGGAGTTTGGCATCACTGACTCTTGAGTCTAGGTCCCAGTCGTAGGTACGGGAGATGTCGCCTTCAGGATTCTTCGGTTCTTCCTCGTTCTCATAGTCCGTCTCGTCGTCGCTGAGGGTCTTTCGGATAATCCATCTGTCGTTAGTCGACCTGGCGAGCCAATTCATTACAATGCCAAACAAGATTGCCATCACCAAAGGCCAGAAATCATAGTTCTTTTGGAAGAAGTCGTCGACGAACAAAAGGGAGAACAAGCCAAGAACCACGATGGAAATCTCTATGAATTTCAGTCCCAGCGACTTGTTGAACAAATCGAGCCGCGTTTGGATGGAGTTCGAGCTTTCTATTGAGAAAATCTTGATTTGACGCACGAAGGCCCACATGATGAAATACAGCCCCATGAACTCCAACATACGGAAAACGTCGTCACCGATGAAAGGAGGATTCAAGATATAGGTGTATACCGTGAAGAGCGTCAGATAGACGATACTATAAATGAACGAGGTGAGCAATGCCGTATCGAACCAACCATAGGGCTTCGACTTGTAATACTCCTCATAATTGTTTTTGTTATACCTATCGAAGAGGATGGCAAACGCACATGCCCTGCACTCAGGCGAGAGAATGTCGCTGTAGGAATTGTGGAAACCCGTGAACTTGCAAATGGCATCTGGCTCACGAACCTGTACCTTATGGTTTTTCTTCTTTTTGCCTTTGCCTTTCTTTCCTTTTCCTTCCTCTTCCTCATCTTCTTTTTCGGCATTTTCAGGCGTCTCCTTGGCTCCTTCTGCTTTCTCCTCTGGTTCCTTTACCTCTTCCTGTTCACTCTGCTCGGGCTTTTCAGGCTCAGGGGTCTCTGCGGGTTCCTCCAAAGGCTGTTCGGCCTCTTCTTTGACGATTTCCTCTGGTTTCTCCTCTGTTAACAGAGGCTCCTCGGGAGTTAAGGCTTCCTCGGGCAATGGCATCGTCTCAGGAATCACCGGTTCGGCGACTGGTTCAATGGGGGCAGCAACTGGCTCAGAAGCAGGAGCAACTTCGGGTTCAGGCTTAACATCGCCAGCTTCGGCAGTCTCTTCATTTAAATCATTGAAAACAAAAGACTTGCCAGGATTCATCCTCATGGAGTTCGGCTGTGTTTGGAGCGCTTTGTCAGGATCTGGCAACTTGGCTGTCGGTTTGCCGACATAGGCATTCAGCGTGCTCACCAACCATAAGGTCTTCCACGAGCGTTCGCCTACCGTGGTAGGTACGTCGGGATTGGAAGGTCGGGCCGTATAGCCAATCCTTTCAGGCTTTCCGTTGCGGCCCACTTTCTTGTAGATATATCCCTCAGGTGTCACATAGCCGCACATCCTATAGGACGGTTTTCCCGTCGACTCGGCATAGTTGCTCGTCAGCACATCCACATACCCGTTATCATCTTTCGACTCGCCTTTCTTGACGCGACCGATAGGCAGTTTGCTGTTGCCTCCCGAAACGAAGACCTCAGAGACCGTCTCTCCCTCGTATTTCAGATAACCTATATCCAGCAGCTTCCCTTTTTTCTTCAGCTTGGTCTTGATCCAGACCTTCACTTTGGTCATTCGCAGGATGATGATCATGAGGATGATGGAAAGCCATCCGACAAGCACATATAAAAAGAAATAATCGTCGAACATAGCCTAAATATTAATCGTTTTGATTCAATATATTCTTATATATCTCCTTCTTTGCACGGGCTTCCTGATAGTCTTCCGCATCAATCAGCTTGAACCACTCGGTGGAGTTGTCCTCGGGACAGAGCGCCCAGAGCGAAATCGATGAGATCAACCTGTTGCGCTTCTTTTCCTCTTCATGCGGTTGTTCCTTTTCCTTGCCATAGTCGCTCACCAACTGTGCGTGGACGGCATCGTCGAAGTCTTCTGTAGGCAGGATACGGTTAAACGAGAAATGGTTGAAGCTACGCCAACGAGTGACGAAGATATACTTTTGATAGAACGCATCGTACTTCTCGATCTGGTATTTCGTGTTGGCCACGGGAAGGAACATCTTGCAATAGTCTTGGATATCTTCCCTATTGGCCTTGATGTCGGCATATTCCGTGTCGGCCGTTGAGGTGATCTCGCCATTGCTGGCAGCAAACTCAATCATGGGCTCAAGCACATCGTTGCGTCCAGTGTTCGACATATAGGCAAGCAACTTGTCGCTTACCGTGGCGTTCTGGCGCGGAATCATGACGCTCTTGACCGAATCGCGCAACTCCTCGCGGAACTTGGCTTTGTTCTCTTCCCATTTCTTGGCGATTTCTTCCTCCTGCTGGGATTTGGTGACCATTTCGTCCTCGCCCGTTTCGGGATTCTGCCGCATCATAAAGTTCATGGTCAGATAGATGCCATCGAACAACAGTTCGAAATCGTTGTGGAACTGGTTGATGAGCAGGAAATAATCCGACTTCTTCAGGTCCGACACGGTCTTGGGCACATAATTGACCTTGATCTGGCTGTCGTCATGCTTCTCGAAAGGCAGCAATTGTATCTTTCCGAAATCACCGCCTGCCAAGGGTTGGTTGAACTTGGTCTCGGGAATCTCCGACTCGCCCACCAAATCGTCGGGCGACTGAGTGAGGATTTCCTTCCTAATGGTCTCGCAACGGTTGAGGTAGGCATCGCACAGCGCAATCATCTTGTCATAGAACCCGTTGATCTCCGAGTCGATTCTGTTGGCAATCCTAGCGTAGGCGTCATGTAGGTAGTAGGCCTTCAACACCAAAAGGATGCGACGGCGTTTCCTTTGATAGAACCAACGCTGGATGAGGAATATCAAGGTAGGAATCAAAAACAGGCAAGGCATCCAGATATACCAGTATTTCTGGACATCGCCCAAGTTGATGAGATGAGGTGAAAGGAAGACCAACAAGGGGAACAAGGCCAACACATAGATGATACCACCCATGAAGCAACGGCCTATGGCACCCAAGATGGTGGTTTCCTTGCTCAGCAGGTCGTGAAGCTCGTTTTTGGCTTCGTTCTTCATCGTTTCACAGCCCGAGCCCTCGTTTTTGGCGCTCAAATCCTGGAGGTAGGTGTCGTGATAGTCCATAAAAGGATCCTCCAAGGGTGACTTGTTGAGCGACCCTTCGATTTTAGGCCAATACACGAAATTCAGGTAAGGCCTGATCTCAGTGCGGTTGCCCGAAAGCGTGGCTTGCATCTCCTTCAACGAAGTCACGATATTAGGCAGCCCTCCATTGTTCGCGTTGATGGTCGTAAACTTCTGGTTGACCAGATGCCTCAGACGGTTTTCCGAATCGTGGAATTTCCGTTTGCTATCCTCAGCAATCTGTTCCAAGTAGCCTTTGGTGTTCTCCTCCACCTTTGCCACAATCTTGTGATAGAACTCAGCCGGGAAGAATCTCAGGTACATGTTGTAGTAATACCTCTTGAGGTGCTTGACCAAAAAGTCCTTGACGGGATGTGGCCTAGGCTCGTCGGGGTCGACGTCTTCCAAGTCGATTTCATTGGGTGTGAACTTCTGGAAATAGTTGGAGGGAGAATACTCCAACTTGTTGATCAAAGGCTCTTCGGGCTGGTCTTTCTCAAAGTCGCCCTTGTCCTTAAAGCTCTTGATGATCTCGTTCTCAATCCTGATGCGTTCCTTGGCGTCTTCAACGCTCATGTCGAAGAAAACCGAGGCCGCACCCATAGAGATGTAGAAATCGTCGGCCGATCCAGTACCGCTAATCAAGGGATGCGTCTTGTCGCAGGCCAGGAACAGGTGAACGAGGCATTGGAGCAGGTACTCGGCCTGGCCTTGGGCATCGAGCAACGAGTAGTTGCATTCCGTCCTGTTCTGGACGTCTTGATAAAGCAGCATGTGGTCGTAACCGCGCATCGAAGGCAGTTGATGTTGAACCTGTATCTCCTTAAGTGTCTGTTGGATCAGGTTACGTTCTTCCACCTTGCGCGCGTTGATGTCGCAGGGAACGAACAGCATGCCCATAATCTCCATGCCCTGATGGATATGGTTGGGCAGGAACCTACCCTTCTCCTTTTGAAGGATGGCCGCAATCGAGGGGAAGACGATTCTAGTCAGTTCCTCCGTAGTGTCGCCAAGAACAATGATGTTGATGGTCTGGAAAGGCTTCACGTTCGATTGTCTGATCCTCCTAATAAACCTTTGTCCCTCTTCCACCAACGCACTTTGGAAGGCATACAAACGCTTGGCCACCTCTTCAGGTATGCTCTTGTCGACGTCTTGGAAACAGTCTGAAATGGATGAATAATACCAATACTCGCCCTCCACCAAGGCGTTCCTCTCGGCAGCACGTTTTTCTTGTTCCTCGATAATCTCTTTGGTCGTATACTTGGCCGTCAAGTCCTTTTCGGCACCAGTCTCCTTCTTGGCCTTAATCACTTCCTGATTGGCCTTGGGGGTTACCGACTCCGAGGCGTTGCTGTTCTCAACGACGGCATCGTTTTCGGCAGCACGTTCTTCATCTGTTGCAGCGGAGGCATCAGGTTGACTTGAGGGTTGGGTGTTGACATGCAGAGGGTCTGCCATGTACACATGGCCAATCCGGCCGACAAGGCGCTTGAAAGCACCTTGTCGTTCCGATTGGTTGGTAATGTCTATGATCCAAAGAGGTAACATTACTGTTGTTTTTTAGTGTGATAATTATCTGATGAACTCATGGAAGGTCTTCAACTCTCCTCTAAGGATGTTGAAGAAGATGTTGTAGAGCCTACGTTCTTCGGTTTGCACTGCCGTCTTGGCCTTTTGGCTCAGCATATTCAGCAGGCTTTCGCGAACCGCGCCATATTGATCTTTCAGAATCTTCTCGCCTTCGGGATTCTTAATGACCAACTGGAGCAGGGTCTCCATCGTCTCACCGAAGCCGTAGTTGAAATACATCTCGGTGTATTTCTTAAACTGCTCAGCGAAATTGTCACCAATCATTTCCCTATAGAGCGAGCGACCGTCTTTCTCCATGCGGAGGAAGACCTTGCCGTCTTCGGGATTCACGCCCAAAGCCTCAGGCTCTGCAACCTTGAACGAGCTGTCGCAGTCGGAGAACATCAGGACGTTGGTGTATGCCTCGGGATCGTATTTGTCCTTGTAGAACATATTGGCTTTCTCAAGGGCATCGGCAAACGCATTAAGCACCAAGATCTTGGTGTAAGTGCGGTGCTGCGGCAGGACTTCATACGGCAGGTCGTCGATGGTGAGTTTGTCGAGATACTGGGCAAACATGTGGTGGAAGTGGAACTTCTCACGGAATGTGGCTCTGTCGTACACCATCTTGATGGAGTCATAGATACGGTAGTCCTTCAACGAAAGGCCAAACTTCGACTTCAACACCATGGCGGTATTCTCGTCGTCGGCCTTCTCGCAACGGTGACGCGGGTTGCCCTTCTGGAAGCCGAGCATCTCGGTGGCGAGGTCTTCGCTGGCGGCCACGAACACCACATGCTCTTCCTTCTTCATCACATCAATCCTGTTGGAGTTGTAGCTGAAGAACAGAGCCGGGTTGAGGCTGCGGCGCACCTCGTCCTTCTGGTCGTTGGTCAGGTCGGCGAAGAACGAAGAGATCTTCTTGTTCTCCCACAAGGTCTGGATGGCCTCGTTTTCGTGGAGACGCTTCTCGAAGATGTTGGTCACAATCGACAGGAAGTCCTCGATGATCTTCTCGACGCTGACCTTGTTGTCGATGAGCACGGGGTTGGCGAAGAAACGCACATCGGCGGTCTTCTTCTGGGTGCCGTCGCTCTCGCCTTCCTCGTCCTTCTTGTCGAGATAGACCACATACTGACCCTTGTCGATAGCCGTTTGGGTCACATCGTCGGCATTGAGATAGACGCTCTTGTCGATAAGGTCCTTGGCCATCTTTTCGCGCACCGGGGTCTCTTCCTTGTCAGGCAGGGCGGTGATGAGCTTGCCATAGAGATGGCTGAAGAAGTTGCCCACCAGCCAGCCGTTGCCGTCGCAGATGGATTGCAGCATCGGCAGGTACACCGTGGTCACATCCATCGATGCCTCACCGAACTCGTTGGCCAGCTTGCCGTAAGAAGCGACAGCGCTACGGTTCATCTCAGAAGCCTTGTCGGAAACGGAGACCAGGTGACGATAGAGCTTCGACAGCTCGTCGTTCTTCTCGTCGTTGCAGAAGTCGCGCTTCAGGTCGTGCGACCAGTCGGCAATCTGCAGCTTAATGAACTCGTCGACATATTGGGCAACCTTCTGCATGTACTCCTCCACCTGTTTCTTATTGGTCTTGGTAATCTTCTCCACGGTGGTGATCTTCATGGCATCGTCGCTCAACTCCTGCAAGGACGTCTTCTCGCTGTTGAGGGCGGCTCTCTTTTGTTCGATGGAGCCCTCACCAGTTTCCTCATACTTGTAAAGCTTCTCCAAATAGGTACGGACTTCCTTGATGGCATTCAGCGTATAGGTCAGGCCGTGTTGTCTGATCAGCACCTCGGCTTGTTTCCAGATACCATCGACAAGCATCTTCTTGTACTTGTTGCGTTTCTCGTCAGCCTTCTCATCCTTGAAGACGCTCTCCACGTTGCCCAACTTGTTCAGGATAGCACCAAACTCAAACTCCTCGTTCATCTTCTCCTGGATTTCCTCGCTCTCGATGTCGGTCTTCAACTTGGCGAAGTTGCCGAGCAACTCATGAGCCTTGGAAGTGGTCACATTGGGGTCAAGTTCCTCAAACAACTGCTTGTAGAGGTTCTCCACCTCGCTCTTCTCAACCTTGGCCTGCTTCTCGTCGTCGCAAATCAGCCAACTGCGCAGGAGGTCTCTCTTCAGACGGGTGCGCATATACTTGGCAAACTGCTCCTGAGGCTTCTGCAACGAGACATAGCCCATGGGAACCAAGAAGTCCTCGTGGTTGCGCTCCATGATGTCGTTCATGTAGTTGTCGATGTCGCTGCGGAAGGTGGCGCCGGCCTTGCCATGATGCAGGTGATAGAGCATCTCAGCCGTATTGCGGTACATGGTTCGCGTGGTGCCGAGGCTGGTACCCTTGTCGGTCTGGATGTCGATGGGAATGAGATAGTAGAACGGGCAGTAACGGCGGTCGCTGTCAATCAGGTTGTAGTCGTTCTGGAAGGCCAAGCGGTGCATGACCGTGTTCTGCTTCTCGCTGTAGCTCATCTTCTTGAAGGCTTCGAGCTCAGTGAACACACCATAGGCGTTGAGGGTGTATTTCTCCTCGGTCGAGTTGCTGTCGATATACACCTTGGGCATGTACATGGTCAACACGAGTTGCGGGTCGCCGTTGCCGACCACTTGATGGTGAATCTGGTTGATATGGTAGAGCACATCGTTGAAGATGCCGGAGCCAGTACCACCCAGCGTAGAGCCCACCACCCAGTAATAGATGATGCAGTCCTCACCGCCAACGGTCTTCACGTCGTTGAGTTGCGAGATGGCTGATTGGAGCTTGTTCTGGAAGTCGGTCAGCGAATGGGCGAAGGCGATACGGCTCTTCATACGGAAGGCGCCGGCACCAAATGCCAGGGGCTGATCCGGAATCTTGACGGACAACTCAGGTGAGCAGGCCTCAAGGATACGCTTGTTGATGAGCGTGTTGGGGTCTTGCTTGGCTTCGTAATAGATAGCTTGCGGGTTGGCGCGGCCCAAGTTGACCAAGTCGGTCTGAGGGCTGATGAACGGCACCTTGCCTTGCTCAAAGCTCTCACGGTTACGTTTGTTAGCCTCATCGATGTCACGTTGGTCGGTGTCGATGAAGAGGAAACGGTAGCTGTCGTTCATCGCCTGAAGACGCGTCTTGGCAGCGGTGGCTTCCTTGAATCTTTTCTCATAGACTTTCGATTTGATCTGCGAGACGGTCTGGCAGCCCGAGCCGCCGATACCGATAAAGATGTGTTTTTCGTTTGCCATAATTGTTGTTATTTATCTTTATTATTTGGACTTTAATCTAATCGTAACATTATGCGTGATGTTGTCGTATGACGGACCCGTCTGTATCTGGATCATCTTCTTGCCATTCTCATAACGGCCAAGGTATCCACTACGATGCTTGCCCGAACCGGCATAACCTTTCTTGGCTTTCCATTGGAAATTGGGCTTCTTGAAGATAAGCAATGGCGACGGAGTGTTCTTCTCGACGGCGACCGTCCAGGCAGCGCCGCTCAGTTGGCAACCGTTAGTGCCGCCATCGCCGATGAGCAACGAACGGGTCTTGCAATTCACTGTGACACTGTTTCCAATCTGTCTGCCCACCTTGTCGTAGAACTCCACCGTTCCCTTGAACTGTTCGGACGCATTGCGCTTGATGGCTTTGATGACACCTAATATATAAAGGAGCAGCAAGGCCAAAAGCGTCACCGCTAGCCAGAAAGGCAGGAAGAAGGTGAAGAGCCAGCCGTTCTCGCCCTGTTTGGTGTTAGGCAAGGGCTTGCGGATGCCCAATGAGGCCAACTCGTCGTCGTAAGGTGTCGGCAGGGCAATACCCAGATTAATACTGTCGTTCATGCGATGCAGACCCATCCTCTGGTTCCTAATCTTTCCAAGATCGAGTGTCAGCGTCGGCTCGCTGGTTTCGATATAGGCCTCAGGGTTGTTAACGAAAACGTAATCATCACTGTCCATGAAAGTGGAGTCGATACGCATGGTAGGATAGAGCTTGTTGGGCGTCCAGTTCAACTGGGCTTCCACATTGCCGTCGATGGTGGTCTTGGTCACGAGTGATACAGGAGCCATGCTATTGGCTTCTTCGATGACAGCCTTCAACTTGGTGACCATGATATCGCGCTTCAGTTGCTCAAACCACTGTCCAATCATCACATCGGGATTGGTCAGAGGCACGATCTGCATGCCGCCGTTGCTGGTAGGGAACACAGATTCCTTCAGCTGGTCGAGGCAGTAGCCGGGCTTGTTGCGGTCGACAGGCAGCTCCAAAGCCACGCTGATGGTATAAATACCGTTGGTCGCAGCGCAGATGGTGGTATTCAGTTCCTCTATCTCAGCCTCACGCAGTCTACGCTCAGAGGGCGAATCGCCTTTCACGTCGTTACGGAAATCAGTGAGCAATACGATCACGTTCACTTTGTAGTCACGGTTGTTTTGCAACACCCTGGCGATGGCTTTCACTGCCTGCGGGATGTCGGTATAGCCCTTGAAGCCTTGTTGATACGAAGGGTCGCTATAAAGGTTCCTGATGTTTGTGATCAAGGCGTTTCTGACATCGGAATTGATGACGCCACAATAGCTCAACATGTTGGGCAAGGCCTCGGTTCCAAACGGGATGACATCCACGCGGTCGTTGTCGGGAAGGGCTTGGATGAAAGGCTGCAAGGCGGTGGTGACCACTTCGCTGTATTTGTTCATTGTGCCCGAGACATCCACGGCAAACACATAGTGCGCGGGATACTTGCTCAATTCCTCACGATAGAGTTCCGTGAGTTGGGGATACGTCGTCTCCAAATACGCCAAAGGCGACTGCGCCATCATGCTCAGGGATCCGAAGAGCACAGCGGCGAACAGCACCATTGTTTTCAACTGTCGTTTCATATTAATTCATTGATTAGTTAATATTTTTATAATTGTTTTTTGTGCGAAAAAGGGTTACAAATTAAACCAATTAATTGGAAAAATGCAACCCTTTAGTGTTTATTTATTCGAAAACTCCTGTCGGCACGGCAATCGGAGCCTGCGAAGGTGGATTCACCTCTGTCACCGACAACACACTGTCAACCACATACTTGCTCATACCTCGCCAGGGCAGTGTGCCGAGATACTCCTTGTAGTGCAATTCCACAAACTTACCTGCACAACGCTCCAGCTGCGCTGCCACTTCCTCATCGGTCACCGAGAAGTTGAATTCGTTTGACTGGATGGTGTTGTTGCTGTTCCTCGAGTTGTAGCCTGCCTGGATGAGTCGGCCTTCGTAGGTCTTGAAGACATAGCCTTTGTAGACGAATAAGTTGAGTTCACCGGCCTTCACACCACTGCCGAACACGAAGTAGAACTTGTAGAAGACCAAACCTGCCGCCACCAACATGACAATAAGGCCCAGTATGGCAAAAATCCTACAGCCTCTTCTTTTTTTCCTTGGTTGTTGGGGCTCATTCAAATAATCGTAATCGTCCATCGTCATTGTCCTTTCTTTTTTTGGTAAAAATCACAAATCGTAGTTATTCCACACTCCTCGCATTTGGGCTTACGGGCCAGGCAAACATAGCGTCCGTGCAAGATGAGCCAGTGGTGCGCTTTCGACATCACCTGTTCTGGCAGATGCGCCACCAAGGTCTTCTCGGTCTCCAACACATTCTTCGAGTTCTTTGTCAAGCCTATGCGGTTGGCTACACGGAAGACATGCGTATCCACGGGCATGGCAGGTTGGTCGAAAGCCACGGCCATCATCACATTGGCAGTCTTTCGGCCTACGCCAGGCAGCTTTTGCAAGTCTTCAAGGTTGTCGGGGACGATGCCATGGAAGTCGCTTACCAAGGTCTGGGCCATGCCCAAGAGGTTCTTGGCCTTGTTATTGGGATAGGAAATGCTTTTGATATAGGTGTATATCTCTTCTGCCGAAGAATCTGCCATGTCCTGCGGCGTCGGGAAACGCCGAAACAAGGCCGGTGTGGTCATATTGACCCGTTTGTCGGTGCACTGTGCCGACAATATCACCGCCACCAGCAACTGATACGGGTCAGTATACTCCAACTCCGTCTCAGCCACGGGCATGTGTTCCTCGAAATACGACACGAAGGCATCGTATTTTTGCTGTAGCTTACTGGATTTCATCAGATAATGTCACCTTGTTCATCAACAAGCACACCCCAGCTGACGGCCGTCATCCTGTCGTCTTCGAAGAAGAAATCGACCATGGCATCCTCAAAGGAAACACGGAGTTCACCGTCCTCGGTCTCTTCCTCAAGCTCCTTGAAGCCGTTGTCTTTCATCAGCTTGATGGCATCGTCTTTCTTCAGCTCGAACACTTTCTTGCCGTAGAGCGTGGCAGCCTCGTTCTCCGTCTCGAAGCAGGCCACCACCGACTTGGTGACACCCTCGAAATAGATATTCGTCTGAATATCATCATATTCGTAATAGATCGAGCGATTACCCGTCTCTTCCATGTCGCTCAATTCCTCATAGAAATTAGGCATGTTCAGCATCTTGACGGTCTCGTCGAGGGTCATTCCGAAAGGTATCTCGCCGTAGCCTTTCAGCGGCATAATGGTATAGTCTTTCATCATATTTATGTTGATTGGGCGGCTAAGATAGTCAATTAATTGAAAAGTCAAGCCTTTTTCCAACTTTTTTCGTCATTCAAAACGAATCGACTTGGTTGGACTGATGCGATTGATGACCGAAGTTGGGATGAGCAGCATCAAAACCCAAAGCAGGAAAGTGCCCAAATTGATGAAAACAACAGTGCTAAGATGCAATTCGATGGGTACGGCGGAGAGATAATAGGTGGCAGCGTCCAGTTTGATTAAGCCCGTGTATCGCTGCACAAGACAAAAGCCCAAACCGATGACATTGCCTATCAGCATTCCCAGGAGCAGGATACGCAGCGAGCGTCGCAGGAACACCTCACGGACGAATTTGTTGCTGGCGCCCATTGCCTTCAGCAATCCTATGGTGGAAGTGCGTTCGATGATGATAATCAGCAACATACTGATGACCGTAACACCTGCCACAAGCAACATCAAGGCCATGATGAGCCAGACGTTGGTGTCCAACAAATCGAGCCAGTCGAATATCTGCGGGTTGCTTTCACGGGCGGTGTAGGAAGCCAACTCGGAAGGCAAGGCATAGTATAGCATTTCGTTGACTTCGTCCACATCGGCGTTTTCGTCCAAAGCGATTTCCAAGAGTCCTGCTTCGTTATCTTCCCAGCCGTTGAGTTTGCGGATTTGGTTGAGGTCGGCAAAGACATAACGCTCGTCGAACTCATAGAGTCCCGTCTCGAAAATGCCCTTCACCGTGAACTTGCGTCCTCTTGCCTGCTGGTCCTTGTCGATGAACCACACACGGACGTCGTCGCCCACTGCGAGTAGCATCTTGTCGGCAATAATCTTGGAGACCATGACATCAGTGGATCGTTCACCAGCTTGATACACAGGCGTCTCCCCTTCCAAGAGGCAGTTCTTGAAATAGCTCCAGTCGTAGCTCTCGTCCACACCCTTCAGCACCACGCCCTGGATCTCGTCGTCGGTCTTGATCATGCCCGCCTTGTTGGCAACCAACTGATAACGGCTGATACCCTCAACGGCTTCCAACCTGCTGACGAGCAGCGAATCCAAGACAAATGGGGTCTCCTCCACAGACTCGTTCTTGTCCAACGACTGCACATGGATCGGGGCCACAAAACCGATGACCTTGTCGCGGACCTGGTTCTTGAAGCCCACTACAACAGCCCACGAAACCAGCATAACGATGATGGCCAATGCCACGCTCGTGACGGCCAACCGCATCACCGTCGAGGAGAGATTCTCCTTCGAAAGCGAAAAAATACGGTCTGCTATGAATTTTGGGCCCGACATTTGCTGTAAATTCAATAATTTTGCAAAAGTAAAAATAAAACCGAAATGAAACGACAAATCTTTGCCATAGCACTGCTCTTTTGCGCCCTTCTTCCCCAATGCCATGCACAAGACCAGCAAGCGGTTATTGAAGAGATGCCAACACTCATCGAAGAGACACCTTCCCTTGCCTTCATCGACAAAGACCACTATGTCAGTGCTGCCATGCAGCTCGACGACTATCTTCAACTAATTGCCGGAAAACGCGTGGGCATCGTCGGCAACCAGACGAGCATCGTCGGCGAGACGCATCTGGTGGACACCTTGCTATCGTTAGGTATTGATATAAAGAAGATCTTCACGCCAGAGCATGGTTTTCGAGGCAATGCCGATGCCGGGGCGCGTGTCAACAGCGAACGGGATGCAAAGACCGGTCTGCCCATCGTCTCGCTCTACGGCAACAACAAAAAGCCCACTCCCGAGATGCTGCAAGGCCTCGATGTCATCCTCTTTGACCTGCAGGATGTCGGCGTCCGTTTCTACACCTACATCTCCACCATGAGCTACGTGATGGAGGCAGCCGCCGAAAACAACATCCCCGTCATCGTCCTCGACCGCCCCAACCCTAACGGTTTTTATGTCGATGGACCTGTGTTGAAATCCGAGAACAAATCATTTGTCGGCATGCACCCTGTTCCCGTGGTCTACGGCATGACCATTGGCGAATATGCCCAAATGGTGAACGGCGAAGGCTGGCTGAAGAACGGCGTCCGTTGCGAACTCACGGTGATACCTATTCACAATTACAACCGAAACGCCATCTATGAACTGCCCGTGAAGCCCTCGCCCAACCTGCCCAACTGGGAGGCGGTGTACCTCTATCCTACCCTTTGCTTCTTCGAAGGCAGCATCGTCAGCTTGGGTCGCGGTACGGATACGCCGTTCCAGATCTACGGACATCCCGACATGCGCGGCAGCTTCAACTTCACGCCCCAGAGCACGGCAGGAGCCTCCAACCCGCCGTTGAAAGGCCAACGCTGCCGCGGCGAGAACCTTGTGGAATACGCCCATGGTTTCCAACACAATGAAAACTGTCTCCATTTCGAGTGGATCATCGAGGCTTACCAACAGCTGAAGGACAAATCTTTCTTCACCAACTATTTCCGTTTGCTCGCTGGCGACAAGCAACTGCAGCGCGACATTGAAAACGGAAAAAGCGCGGATGAGATCCGCGCTTCGTGGGAAAACGACCTTGAGACGTTCTTGGCCGTTAGGGCAAAATACCTATTGTATTAATTATCTCAACCTTCCAGGATACACCCTCAAAGCCTCTTCGAGGCACTTGACGGCAGCCTTCAGGTCGTCGATGCAGAGGCAATAGGTGATGCGGGCCTGATGGCGTCCCTTTTCGGGGTCGGCATAGAAGCCTGTGGCAGGTGCCAGCATGACCGTAGCATCGTTGTAGCTGAAGTCGGTGAGCAGCCACTGGCAGAACTTGTCGCTGTCGTCAATGGGCAGGTCGATGACCGTGTAGAAGGCACCCTTCGGCATCGGGCAGAAGCAGCCCGGGATCTTGTTGATACCCTCGACGATGACGTTGCGGCGCGAAATGTATTCATTATACACTGCGTCAAAGTATGACTGCGGAGTGTCGACGGCAGCCTCAGCGAAGATCTGACCGAAGCTCGGCGGTGACAGACGGGCCTGAGCCAGACGCATGGCGATGGCGTAGACCTCGCTGTTGCGGGTCACCATGCAGCCCACGCGGGCACCGCAGGCGCTGTAGCGCTTCGAGACGGAGTCGAACAGGATGGTGTTGCGCTCCAGCCCCTCAAGCTGCATCACGCTGAAGTGCTTGTGACCGTCGTAGCAGAACTCGCGGTACACCTCGTCGGCAAAGAGATACAGGTCGTACTTCTTGACCAAACCGGCCACCTTCAGCAGTTCCTCTTGGGTATAGAGATAACCTGTAGGGTTGTTGGGGTTACAGATCATGATGGCCCTTGTGCGGGGCGTGATGACCTTCTCAAACTCCTCGATAGGCGGCAGGGCGAAACCCGTCTTGATGTCGCTGGGGATGGTGACGATCTTGGCGTCGCACAGCTTGGCGAAAGTGTTGTAGTTCGTGTAATACGGCTCCGGGATGATGATCTCGTCACCAGGATTAAGGCACACGGTAAAGGCCATCTGCAGGGCCTCGCTACCGCCGGTGGTAACGATAATTTGGTTGGGTGTCACGTCGATGCCATGACGGTGGTAATAGTTGCAGAGCGCGCGACGATAGCTGGGGATACCAGCCGAATGGCTGTATTCCAACACGCCATTGCTGGCGGGGAGCTCCCTAGCGGTATCAGCCAAGGCTTTCAAAGCACCCTTGGGGGTCTCGATGTCGGGCTGGCCGATGTTGAGGTGATACACATGGATACCGCGTTCCTTGGCTGCATCTGCAAAAGGAACAAGTTTGCGGATTGCCGACTGCGGCAATTCCATACCTTTGTTGGATATTTGTGGCATAAATGGTTGGTTTTGAATAAAAAGCCATCTAATGCTTCCATTAGACGGCTTTTATGATGATTACTTGATTACATTCAATTATTGGTTGTTGATAGGCGATCCATTGCCCAGGTTGTTCTCGGGCAGGGCTTGAGTGGGTTGGTCAAGCACACGGCCCTTGATGCGCAACACCACAGTCGAGTTGTTGACGGCATTGGAGTAAACGGTCACGGTCTTGTTGATGGTGCCTGGACGATTGGTTCGATAAGTCACCGTGATGACATCCGACTCACCCGGGAGGATAGGCTCCTTGGGCCATGAAGGGATGGTGCAGCCGCAGCTCGACTTCGGCTTCTGGATGATGAGGGGCTCCGTGCCTGTGTTGGTGAAACGGAACTCGCACTCGCCGTTGCCGTTGTAAGGAACATCACCGTAGTCATGGACGACATTCTCAAACTCGATCTCAGGTCCCATGGGGACTTCTCTGTTGTCTTGAGCCTTGGCCACTCCAATCATAAGGAACATGAAACCAAGCAGATAAATCACTTTCTTCATTGCGTATTGATTTAAAATTGTTGCAAAATTAGTAATTAATGTTGTTCGTTGTTCAATTATGCCATTTTTTCCAACAATTTTTCTGTCTTTCAAAAACCGTACCAAAAAAAACAATCCCCCAAGAAAGTCTTGAGGGATTGTCGTGTTGATGATTGCAAGCCATTACAGCAGGTGGCAGGTGACCGTTAGACCGGCCATCACGATGCTCACCATGCTCATCAGCTTGATGAGGATGTTCAGCGAAGGACCAGACGTATCCTTGAAGGGATCGCCGACGGTGTCGCCAACGACGGTGGCCTTGTGGTTGTCAGAGCCCTTGCCGCCGAAGTTACCTTCTTCGACATACTTCTTGGCATTGTCCCAAGCACCGCCCGAGTTGGCCATAAAGACAGCCAGGACGAAGCCCGTGGCGAGACCGCCGATCAACAGACCGAGGACGCCAGGAACACCGAGGATGACACCCGTCAGGATCGGGACGAGGATGGCGAGGATGGAAGGCACCAGCATCTCGTGCTGGGCACCCTTCGTCGAGATGGCCACGCAACGTTCGTAGTCGGGTTCGGCTTGACCTTCAAGGATGCCCTTGATGGTGCTGAACTGACGGCGGACTTCCTCCACCATCTTCTGGGCTGCACGACCCACAGCGTTCATCGTCATGCCGCAGAACACGAAGGCCATCATGGCGCCGATGAACACACCGACGAGGACGACGGGGTTCATCAGGTTGACGTTATAGGCTTCCATGAAGTCGACCAAAGTAGCTTTGGCAGCCTCGACGCCGTTAGGCAAGTCTTGTCCGATACGAATCAAGGCAATCTTGATTTCCTCAACGTAGGAAGCCAACAAGGCCAGAGCCGTCAAAGCAGCAGAACCGATGGCGAAGCCCTTACCCGTAGCAGCGGTGGTGTTACCGAGAGCATCGAGGGCGTCGGTGCGTTTGCGCACTTCAGGTTCGAGGCCGCTCATTTCGGCATTACCACCAGCATTATCGGCGATGGGGCCGTAGGCGTCGGTGGCCAGGGTGATGCCCAAGGTGGACAGCATACCCACGGCTGCGATACCAATGCCGTAAAGACCTCTGGAGAGGTTCACAGCGGTGAATTCAATATTGAAGCCATTGGCGCAGAGATAAGCCAAGATGATGGCCACACCCACAGTGACGACCGGGATAGCCGTTGACAGCATGCCGAGACCGAGGCCCGAGATGATCACAGTGGCAGGGCCCGTCTTGGAGCTCTCGGCCACTTTCTGAGTGGGTTTATAACTTTGCGAAGTGTAGTATTCAGTAGCCTTACCGATGATCACACCAGCCAACAGACCAACAACGACCGACAGCGAGGTCTGCCACCACATGTTGGCATAGTCGCCCGTCTCTTTTCCGAAGAGGAAATACATGATGCCGAAGGTGGCGGCCGCGATCAGGACAGCGGCGGTATTGGTGCCACGGCTCAAAGCGCCGAGGAGCTGCTTCATACCAGCGTCTTCCTTGGTGCGAACCATAAAAATACCAATCAAGGAAAGGAGCACGCCCACAGCAGCAATCAGCATGGGAGCGAAAACAGCTTTCATCTGCATGCCTTCAACGGCAGAAGTTGCAAAAGCAGAAGCGCCCAAGGCCATGGTAGCCAGAATGGAGCCAGCGTAGGACTCGTAAAGGTCAGCACCCATACCGGCAACGTCACCGACGTTGTCACCGACGTTATCGGCGATAGTGGCGGGGTTACGCGGGTCGTCCTCAGGAATGTTGTACTCGGTCTTACCGACAAGGTCGGCGCCGACGTCAGCAGCCTTGGTGTAGATACCACCACCCACACGGGCGAACAGAGCCTGCGTAGAAGCACCCATGCCAAAGGTCAGCATGGTGGTAGTGATGGTGATGAGGTCATTCTCTGCCCCAACAGCAGCGAGCAGACCCGTGCCATTCAGTACGAGGAACCACACAGACACGTCGAGAAGGGCGAGGCCCACCACGACGAGACCCATGACAGCACCCGAACGGAAGGCGACCTTCAGGCCGCTGTTCAACGAATTACGTGCAGCATTGGCGGTACGTGCCGAGGCATAGGTGGCCGTCTTCATGCCGAAGAAGCCTGCCAAGCCCGAGAAGAAACCGCCCGTGAGGAAGGCAAACCACACGACGCCATTCTGCAGTTTGAAGTAAGCCATGATGCCGAAAATGGCGGCCAAGATGATGAACACAATGATCACCACCTTGTACTGCTGCCTCAGGTAAGCCATGGCTCCCTTACGCACGTGCGCGGCGATTTTCTTCATCAGGTCAGTACCTTCGTCTTCTTTCATCATCTGTTTGTAGAAGATGAAAGCAAATGTCAGCGCCAAAATGGAGGCGACCAACACAATGTAAACAATACTGTTGCTAATCATAAGATTGATATTTAGTTAGACTTGATTATTCCCTTGAATTAAGTCGACACAATCGTTTTTGCACACTTTTGAGGGGACAAAAATAAGGACAAAATGCATTGAAATGAAACTTTTTTGCACAGATTTTTTCCAAAAGCCAACTTTTTTTGCTCGTTTCCCAAAAAGTCACTACTTTTGACGATTGAAGGAAGAAGGTTTTGTTTTGAAACATTGACTTAATAATCAGTTTTTTAGCACAACCGACCATGACATCCTTCCCAAAATGAGCAACTATGAACAAGGTCAATTTGGAAATCATTGGTCTGACCTACAGCGAATCCTCGACGGGCGCCTATGTCATGATTTTGGGCGACAAGCTATCGCAACGCCGTCTGCCCATCGTCATCGGTGGTGCCGAGGCCGAGTCCATTGCCGTGGGCATCGAAAAGCACAAGAATGGCCGTCCCCTCACCCACGACCTCTTTTTGAGGTTCGCGCATGAGTTCGGCATCGAGATCATGGAAGTGGTCATCAACCGCTTCCGCGAAGGTGTCTACTATGCCATGATAGTCTGCAAAAAAGGCGAAGACCTGACGATGATCGACGCGCGTCCCTCCGATGCCATCGCCATCGCCGTGCGCTCGGGCTGCGAAATCTATGCCTACGAGAGCGTGATGGAAGAGGCCGGCATCATCATGGACGACATGGAGAAGCCTGCAAGCAACGAAGCCGACGACGAACATATTAATAAAGGTATGGGCAAGACAAGTCTTGACATGCTCAGTGTGGATGACTTGGAAGAACTGCTCCAAGAGGCCATCGACAACGAAGACTATGAGAAGGCGGCGCAGATCAGGGATGAGATTAAGGGGAGAGTGTAAAGTTTAGAGTTTAGAGTTTAGGGTTTAGAGTTTAGAGTATAGAGGATTAATTTTTTGAATATCAAATTATTAATTTAAAAGATATGAAAGCAATCAAGTTTCGTTTGATCGTGATGAACTTCCTCATCTTTGCGGTGTGGGGATCTTATCTCTGTTCATTGGGCATCTATCTCGGCCGCATCGGCATGAGTGCCAACATCGGTAAATTCTTTGCCATCCAAGGCATCGTTTCCCTCTTCATGCCCGCCTTGATGGGCATCGTGGCCGACCGTTGGATTCCCGCCCAAAAACTGTTGGGCATCTGTCATTTCCTCGCCGCCATCTTCATGGCTTTGGCGGGTTACATGGGCATGAAATATGGAACCGCCGTGAGCTTTGGCCAGCTGTTCCCCTTCTACGCCATCAGCGTGGCTTTCTTCATGCCGACCATCGCCTTGGGCAACTCGGTGTCGTACAACGCCTTGAACCAAGCCGGCCTCGACACGGTGAAGGCCTTCCCTCCCATCCGTGTGTTCGGCACCATCGGTTTCATCCTCTCCATGTGGATCGTGAATTTCACCGGCTTTAAGGATGGCTATCAGCAGCTGTTCGTCTCGGCCGCCTGGGGCATCATCCTCGGCTTCTACTCCTTCACCTTGCCGAACTGCCCCGTCAACAAGAATGTGGAGAGCAAGTCGTTCGTCGACACCTTTGGACTGCGTGCCTTCTCGCTGTTCAAGGACACGAAGATGTGCGTCTTCTTCATCTTCTCCTTCCTCTTGGGCATGTGCCTGCAGGTGACCAACGGCTTCGCCACGCCTTTCCTCGATGCCTTCGGTGCCGACCCGCAATACGCCAATGCTTTTGCAGTGAAGAACAATGTGTTCCTGTCGTCCATCTCGCAGGTCTCCGAGACGCTGTGCATCCTCCTCATCCCCTTCTTCCTTAAGAAGTTCGGCATCAAGAAGGTGATGCTCATTGCCTTCATTGCCTGGGCATTGCGTTTCTTCTTCCTCGGTGCAGGCAGTCCTACAGGCTTCGGTCTCGTGCTGCTCGTCCTCTCGATGATCGTCTACGGCGTGGCCTTCGACTTCTTCAACATCAGCGGTTCGCTCTTCGTCGACCAAAACACCGACGTCAGCATCCGTTCGAGTGCGCAAGGCGTGTTCATGATGATGACCAATGGTCTGGGCGCCACCATCGGCTCGCTCTGCGCCCAAGCCGTGGTGAACCATTTCGTGTTCAATCCCGCTGCCGACAACCCGAACTTCAACGTGATGGGTGGCTGGTCAACGGCATGGTATGTGTTTGCCGCCTTTGCCTTGGTGGTAGGCATCCTGTTCGCCATCCTGTTCAAATACAAGCACAATCCTGAGCAACAATAATGAAGCAATATCTCGACCTGCTCCAATATATCCTCGACCACGGCGTGCAGAAGGGCGACCGCACGGGTACCGGCACCATCAGTGTGTTCGGCTACCAGATGCGTTTCGACCTCTCCAAGGGCTTCCCTTTGGTCACGACGAAAAAGGTGCACCTGAAAAGCATCATCCATGAGTTGCTGTGGCTGCTCAGCGGCGACACCAACATCAAGTACCTGCACGACAACAAGGTCAGCATCTGGGACGAATGGGCCGACCCGAACGGCGACCTCGGTCCCGTCTACGGCGCGCAGTGGCGCAACTGGAACAACGAAGGCATCGACCAAATCGCCGATGTGGTGAAGAGCATCAAAGAGAATCCCAATAGCCGCAGGCATATCGTCACGGCATGGAACCCGAGCGTCCTGCCCGACGAGCACGAGAAGAACTTCGCCGCCAACGTGGCGGCAGGCAAGGCGGCCCTCCCACCCTGCCACGCCTTCTTCCAATTCTATGTGGCCAACGGAAAGCTGTCGTGCCAGCTCTACCAACGCAGTGCCGACGTGTTTCTGGGCGTGCCCTTCAACATCGCCTCCTACGCCCTCCTCACCATGATGATGGCACAGGTGTGCGGCCTGCAGCCAGGCGAGTTCGTCCACACCTTCGGCGACGTGCATATCTACAACAACCTCATCGAGCAGGTGAGGACGCAGCTGTCGCGCACGCCACGTCCGTTGCCCACGATGAAAATAAATCCTGAGGTCAAAGACATCTTTGGCTTCAAATTTGATGACTTTACGTTAGAAAATTACGACCCATATCCACCAATTAAAGGAGAAGTATCAATATGACCATATCCATCATCGTCGCCATGGCCGCCAACCGCGCCATCGGCATCAACAACCAGCTCATCTGGCACAACAGCAACGACCTGAAACACTTCAAGAAGGTGACAAGCGGCCATTGTGTCATCATGGGCCACAACACCTGGCTCTCGTTGCCAGGACAGAAGGCTTTGCCCAACCGCCGCAACATCATCATCTCCGACCGTTTGGACGAGGCTCCCGAGGGCTACGAACTCGCCACATCAATTCCACAAGCATTGGAACTGGCTGCTAACGAGGACGAAGTCTTCATCATGGGCGGCGGCAGCATCTACGAGCAGTTCCTGCCCAAGGCCGACCGTCTCTACCTGACCCGTCTCGACAAGGAGTTTGAAGCCGACACCTTCTTCCCCTATATCAACTTCGACGAATGGAGTCTCGTTGACCTTGAGGTAGTCGACGACGACCCACAGGTGGATTATTCCTATCGCTTCGAGGTTTGGGAACGAGCCGAGAAGTAATAAAAAAGTGACCAAAAAAAAGGTCGCCCCCGCATAGGAGGCGACCTTTTTTGATGTCAAGTCTTACCTTATCTGATGATGGTGATGCGCTTGGTGACATCGCCACTTTCGGTGGAGACACGCACCATGTAGACACCAGCCTCGACGTTCAAGTCGATATCGACCGACTCGCCTTGGCAATCCATCTCAAACACCATTTGACCCATCAAGTTGAACACCGACACGTGGTTGAGGCCAATGCCTTCCACAGTGAAGCTGCTGTTCGTGGGGTTCGGGAACACCGACACGCTGCCAGTTTCCACCTCATTGATGGCATCGTAGGAATACGGGGCATGCAGATAGAACTGGTTGTGGTCATAGATCCAATAGGCAGGAGCCGACGTGCAATCAAGGTCTCCGTAATAGGCATAGAGCTTGTAATAGTAGTCACCTTCCTGGTTGGCCGTATTGTCGGTATAGGTGGTGGCTGAAGCGCTCAACAGCTTGATTCTCGTATACTCACCGTCTTCACCAAACTTTCTGAAGAGGTAGTAGCCCGAGAGGCCGTTAGACGGGTTAGGTCTCTCCCATTTCAGCTTGATCTTGTAGGAGTTGCCCGTATATTCGAAATCGAAGTTGGTCGGAGCGTAGCAGGCGCCGGCAGAGGCACACGACTCATTGGAGTATTGGCCATTCTCACCACCGTAATAGAGATAACCCACAACATAGCAGTGACCGCCGATAGGAGCGTTCTCGTCGACGAACGAAGTACCTTCGGGGATCAGGCGGTACAGTAAACCATCGCGATACACCGTGTAGCCATAACCATCGGGATCGATGGGATCCCAAGAGACATTGATGTTGTTCGGGTTGTCTTCATCGACGATAGCCACCAGATTGGCGGGGACGCCTTGACCAAGTTGGTAGCCACAGCCATTATTTGCCTCACAGAAGATGCCTTCCGGGAATGCATCGGAACTACCGCTATAAGTAAAGACCGTATTGTTTTGCGAATCCTTGATGGAGAAAGCCATGTTGAAGCTACCCGTTTGAGTGGGAGCCGACCAGCCAAAGGCAACACTACCCACAGGCATGTCGATGGGGAAGCTCTGCACGCTAGAGTTGGTGGTGGTCACCTGCATGAAATCAGTACCAGCAGCATTGTAGATATGGATCTTGCCGCCACGGAAACCCGTGAAGGAAGCCTGCGTGACATTGATCGTCCATCCGCAAGTGGGGCCAAAAGCAACATTGTCAAGGGAGACAATCTTACCGTGGGCACCGTCGCAAATGGCATAAACCTCATACTTGAAGGCGTCGAAACGCGGAACGCGGTCGTCGGTGATGGTCATAGCGGCACCAGGAGTGACATTTTCCTGGGTAAAGATGACTTCACCATTGCGACGCACCACGATTTGGTCGATGCCAGTCAGGTTGTTGTTGTTCAAGGTCTTGGTGGGATTGGTCCACGAAACCGTTGCGGAAAGTGCATAGTTGGGGGCAGGCGTCACCACAAGGTTGGTAGGAGCCTGAGGCGTGCTGTTGTAGACATTAACGGGAACGAAGTTGAAGACGGCACCGTCGCTGGTGTTGTAGTCAATCTGGTCGAAGTCGAACCAGCCGTCACCGCTTCCGCTCCAGCCCCAGTTGTAGTGGAACAGGTTGGCATCATTGTATCCATCGCACACGAAGGCGTGACCGCCATCCGGGCTTTGACCGGAATAATAGAGCGGCCAACCCATGTCGAAGGACTCCTTCATCATGGAAGCCCAGTTGTCATAGGTGTAGCTGTCTCTGCTTCTCAGAACAGCCTGGTTGGTGTAGCTGAAATACTGATAGATTCTCTGGGGCACATCTTGCGAATAAGCACCGCTACCATCGATGGCATAGTGCATGTCGACGGCGATACCGCAGTGATACATCAACAATGCGACGGCTTCGATCTGCTCTTGAGGAGAATTGTTGCTGAGCTGAAGGGGCATATTGTCCCAATCGTAGGTGGTGTCACCGAAATTGGCAGACAGTGCGCCGAAGCCAGAATTGTAGTTGGTATGGCTACCCGTGCCTTTGATAGGATGGTTCCAATACTTCATCACCTGGCTCATGGCAGTGGCAACACAGCCGGCATAGCAACGTCCGCCAGGACCACCATTGGCCTGAGGGCAGTAATAGTTGTATGGATTGCCTTGGTCCCACTTGGTCTGCACCAGATAGGTGTCGGCACGACCACCGTTACGCGAAATCAAGGTACCGTTGGTCATCACAAGATTCCACTCAGCGGCAACCATCGGGGAGGGTTCGCCAAGCATTCTGCCTGTACGATAAGAAATCAACTCATCCAGCATATAGGCAAGCTCGGGGTTGATGTTCTGGGCATCAAAGCTGCCTTCAGCCGAATAACCGACGATAGGACGGAACACATTGTCAGCCGAAACCATGACGAAACCATCGTTGCCGACATTGTAAACATAGAAGCAGGCCTCGCCACGGTTGGTGGTACCCGTATAGACAAGGGTAAGGTCTTCACTCTGACGCGACTGCTCGAAGTTGGCTTGGACAAACTGTTGTCCCACATACTTGGCCGTGCTCTCGCTGACCGGATTGGCTTGGACCATCCCGATGCCGAAAACCATGGCAAGCATAATCGTTAAATACTTCTTCATTGTAATAGAGATTTAAATTAGATTCTGTTTAGGGGTGCAAATATAAAGATTTTCCCGAAATAACACGCTCGGTTTGCCCATATTATCAAAAATTTCTCCATCAATGCACCACAGCCATCCGGCGTGTAACCACACCGTCGGCCGTCGTCACCTTAACGAAATAAACGCCTTCAGCCCATCCTGACACATTGACATTCAGTGCATTATCATTGCATTCCATCTCACAGACCAATTGTCCAAGCTGATTGTAAATGCCCACATGAGTCATCCCCTCAGCTTCGACCTTCAATGACTGGTCAGCGGGGTTCGGGAACAGGTTCACCGAAACGATTGCCGACTCCTCGACGTCGGTGGGCGAGTAATACACCTTGAGGTAGAACTGGTTCGGATTTCCTTTGATGGAGGCCGGAGCCGAAGTGCATTCGATGGCAGCATAATAGGCATAAAGGCGGTAATAATAGTCACCCTCCTGGTTGGCCGTATTATCGGTGTAGTTCGTTGCCGAAGCACTGAGCAGTTTGATTCGGATGTATTCTTCGTCCTCGGCACGCTTGCGGTACAAATAATAGCCCGAGAGTCCGTCTCTCACCTCTGGTCTGTCCCATAAGAGCTTGATCCTGTAGTTGCTACCCGTATACACATAATCGAAATTGGTGGCACCCATGCAGTCACCCGACGAGGCGCAGGTTTCGTTGGAATGCTCCGTCTCACCGCCAATGCCCAAGCTTGTAATGGTATAGCAATGGCCCTCGGCGATGCCCTCATCAACGAAAGTACGGCCAGCAGGGTCAAGAACCATGGCATACAGGCGATCGTCGCGATACACATTATAGCCGTAATCGGGTTCAGCACCGTCAACATTCCATGTCAAGACGACATCACCTTCATTCATTTCTGCCATCAGCTGGTAAGGCGCCGAATAAGGTTGGTCGTTGCCGCATCCGTTGTTGACATCGAGGAAGATGCCTTCTGCCAAGCCTGTCGAGCTGCCCTGGTAAGTATACACCGTGTTGTTTTCCGAGTCCTTGATGGTTATCGACAGGTTGTTCACAGCGGTGCTGGGAGCCGTCCAGCCGAAGCCGCAAGTGCCTACTGGTACGGGGAAGTTGAACGTGGAAGGCACCGAGCTTGTGATGGTGAAGCGTTGTATCTCGCTGCCCGTCACCGAATAAAGCGACACATAGCCGCCATTCCAACCTTGGAACGCCGAGCTTTGCATGATGATCTTCCAGTCGCATGTCGGGCTTACCAACACTTTCTCGACCTTAGCCGAGGCGCCACGCTGCCCGTTGACGATGGCATAGACGAGATAATCGAATCCGTCATAATACGGGACACTCTCATCCACAAAGGCCATGTCGGCGCCAGGGGCCACATTGTCTTCGGTAAACACTACCTCTCCGTTGCGTTCCACCACGATTTGGTCGATGGCAGTTAAGGTTTGGTTGGTCAAGGTGAGTGTCGGGTTCTTCCAAGTGAGGGAAGCAGAGAGCGAGCCATCGGTAGCCGGCACCGCATTCAGGTTGGTGGGTGCCGCTGCCGTAGCCGAATAGACCTCGGCAGGCACATAGTTGTAGATAACGCTCTCTCCATCGGTATAGCCGTGATCGTCGATGTTGAACCATCCGTCGCTGCTGCCACCCCAGCCCCAGTTGAAGTGAACCATGTCATTGTCGTTGTAACCGTCGAGCACATAGGCATGGCCACCGCCACGATGCACCATGGGCCAACTCATATCGATGGCATCGATGACCAACTGCATGTAACCCTCATGGGAGTAATCCTCACGAGACAGGTTCTGCATCTGGTCGGTGTAGAAGAAATAGGCAGGCATCCTTTCGCACAGCCTTCCCGTCACGGCGCCACTGCTTGAAGGACGGTAGTTCATATCAACCGAAACGCCTACATGGTAGATCAGCAGGGCCACGGCCTCGATGTTTTCTTGCGGCGAGTTGGGCGAGATGGAGTTAGGCATGTTGTCCCAGTCGTATGTCGCCTCACCGAAATTGACCGTCAGCGGACCATATTCGGGATGGTCTTCGGGGGTATAGGTATAGCTTCCTTGTCCATGCAAAGGATGGTCCCAGTATTTCATCAGCTGGGCGGCGGCAGTGGCCACACAACCGGCATAGCAATGTCCTCCAGGACCGCCTTCGCCTTCAGGGCAGAAGTAGTTGTAGGGATAGTTCTGGTTCCAAGTGGTCTGAACGAGGAACACGTCTTCCCTGCCGCCATGACGCGACACGAGACGGCCCGTACTTTCCAGCATGGCCCAGTCAGCAGCCACCGAGGCCTTGGCTGACGGGGCTTGCGAAGCCGTCATCACACCTTGACGCACCACTTCCAGATAATCGGCCAAAGCGGGAGCCATGTCGTTGGGATTGAAAGTGCCCTGCTCGGAATAACCGATGATGGGACAATAGTTGTCGTCACCAGCGACAATGACGAAGCCTGCATCACCCACATTGAAGACGTAGTAGCATGCCTCTCCCCTGTCGGAAAATGCGGAATAAACCAAGGCCAAGTCAGTGCTTTGGCGGGAAAGCTCAAAATTGGCGGCCACAAAGGACTGACCGAGGCTTTGGGCCGTCTCAAGACTGACTGGACGTGCTTGAACAGTCATGCCCAAGGCCACCAAAGCCATCAGTAATAAGCTATTTTTTTTCATAGTGCTCTTGAATTAATTGAACAAATACAAAAAGCGGGAAGAAACCCATAGGTTCCCTCCCGCTCCATTCCTATTAAATTAATGCATCACGGCAAAGCGCTTCGTAGCAACGCCTTGTGACGTTCTAATGCTGATGGTGTAGACACCCGAAGCCAAGTTCGAGGTATTGACGACCACACCGTCCTCGTTGCAACGCTGCATCATGACGACTTGTCCCATCGCATTGCATATCATGACCTCTTGAAGGCCTTCGGCCTCCACGCTCATCAAGGCATTGGCGGGGTTGGGATAGACGCTGAAGCCTTCGTCGCCGTTCTCGCTGACCGAAGTCACTTCGATGTAGAGGTAGTCGAGGTTCTCATCGACCCAAGCGGGCGTCGACTCGCAATAGCTGCGGTAAGCCGTCACCTTATAATAATAGCTGCCGGCACCCACAATATCTAAATACTCGCGAAGGGTGCTTTCGACAGTGGCCACCACTTCATAGTCGGTGCCATTCTCACTGCGATACACCTTGAAGGATTGAGGCTCGCCCTCATAATCCCACGACAGCTGAGTGCCGAAGCCTTCGTTCGTCCAGCGGTACTCGCCGGTGAAGTTGGTCGGAGGCAGGCAGCCACCGCAGTCGTTGTCGCCCGTGTAGAGCGTGGCGGGAATCTGGTTGGAGTTACCCGTGTAGGAATACACCGACTGGTTGGCGGAGTTCTTGATGTTGATGGTCAGGCTGGTGACAGCCGTGGAAGGAGCCACCCAACTGAAGGTCACATTGCCCTCGGGCATACGGAGTTGCTGACTGATGGGCGTGGACGAAGTCATCGTGATCTCGTTGATCACCGTGCCGAAAGCGTTCTTCACCTGAATCTTGCCGCCGTTCCAGCCTTGGAAGTTGGTGGTCTGGCCAACCACTTTCCAGGTGCAGGTAGGACCATATTGGTATGAGAACTCGGCGCTACGGCCTTTCACGTTGTTCGACTTATAGTAAAGTTTATAGGTGTAGCAATCGAAATCAGGAACGACATCCTCGAAAGTCATGACCTCACCCGGGACAACGTTGTTCTGCGAGAAAATCTGTTGATCGTTACGGAGCAACACCACCTGGTCGATGTTTTCCAAGGCATCGCCGCCCAACGAAGTGGTGGGATTGGTCCATGTGACGATACCCGTTCTGGAGTGGGCATTCTCGGCAGACACACCGAGGTCTTCAGCAGCAGGAATCAAAGCATTGTAGATGTAGTCGGGGATGTAGTCGAAGATGGCGGCCTGACCGTCGTTGAAGTTGCCGCTATAGGTGTTGAGGGCGTCAATAGCAAAGTAGTTGTTGTTGAAGCCGCTCCAACCCCAGTTGAAATAGAACTTGCGGTCGCTCTCACGATAGCCGCAGCAAACGAAGGCGTGTCCGCCGCTCGGGTCGCTGCCCGAATAATACAACGGGAAGCCCTCGAAGAGGTTGGCAATCAGCATCTCCTCCCAATCGTGCTTCGAATACAAGTCACGATCCAGGCGGGTAGCGTTTTCGGTGTAATAGAAGTACTCGGCGATTGCGGGCGGCACGTCCTGTGAATAGGCACCCGAACCGTTGGCACCATATTGCATATCCACGGAAACACCGCAATGGTACATCAAAAGGGCAACAGCCTGATAATTGGAGTTGTTGCAAGAATTGGGCATGTTAGCCCAGTCGTAAGTAGTAGCACCGAAGTTGACGCTTTGCATAGGATAGCCTTGGGGCGTGTAGCTGTGTTCGCCCTTGCCTTGGGTAGGCCAGTTCCAATACTTCATCACCATCGACATGGCCGTGGCCACGCAGCCAGCATAGGCATGGCCGCCAGGACCGCCTTGACCCGTCGGGCAAAGCAGGTTGTACGGGTTGTCTTGGTTCCAGTTGGTGGCAATCAACGGGGCAATGTCGCTATGCATGGCACGCTGGTTGGTGCCCTCGAAGCCAGTACGGGCAATGCTTTCCCACTGGGCCATGATTTCAGTCTCGGGCTGGAGGTTGTTCTCCACAGCATAGTTGATCTGACGGGCATAGTGGCCAAGATAGTAGGCCAAGCCGTCGGAGATCTGTGTAGCGTCAAAGTTGCCTTCCTCACCATAGGCCAGGATGGGCTGAGCCACATCGTCGGCAGCGACGATGATATAACCACCGTCAAAGTTGAAGACATAGAGGGCAGGTGTGCCGCTCTCGGTCATCTCGGTGTAGGCCAAGCTAAGTTCGGTGACCTGTTTGGCAGCATGGTGCTGCACATACTTCAGACCCAGCTGACGGGCATGGTCCACGTCGACGGGCGAAGCGATGATTTGGCTCACGAAGAGAGCCAAAGTCATCATCAGAAATAAAGTTTTTCTCATTGGAATTTGTTTTAGATTATTGATTTCAAATTACTTACATTTTCACTACACGCTGCATAACGGAGCCGTTGGTCGTGCTCACCTTGATGAGGTAGATGCCGTTTTGCCATTGGCTCATGTCAATCGTGGCCGTGCCTTCCGCGGCAGACATCTGCAACAGGCACTGGCCCACCAGGTCAAACACTGCCACAGAGGTCATATCCTCGGCTTCGACATTCAGTTGTCCGTTGGTGGGGTTCGGATAGAGCTTCACGTCGAACAGCGTGTTCTCTTCGACCGACACGTTGGAGATTCTGACGTAGTCGTCGCCATCGGCTGTCAAGGCGAACTCCGACTCGCATTCGGGATAGACAGCGATCACCTGGAAGATCTTGTCGACGACACCCGTCTGATAGTTCTCCTCATAAACGTTGTCCATAATCACCATGACAACCGTATCCTGCGAGAGCATGTCGATACGGGTCAGATGATATTCTTGAGGAACACGGTCTTCGGGAGCCGACCACGTAACTTTAATCAAGTACATCGCCTCTTCGACAGCTGTCATCTCGCCTCTCAAATCCGTCGGCTCCGAACAAGGCAAGACGGGCGGCTCAGGTGCATCGGGCATGGTGACACAGGCCTCGTTGGAGGTCTCCTCAAAGTCAGCGCCATGGGCCACGACTTGATAGCAGTAGGTCTCCCCTGCTTCGAGGTCGGCATCGTCGTATGCCGCATTGGTGGTTTCGCCAATCTTCACACCGTTGCGCACGATATCGTATGAAGTAGCCTGGTATGCCGTCCTCCATTGCAAGCTGACGATAGTGTCTTCTTCGTTGAATGTCGCTTGCAGGTCGCGTGGTGCGTTGCTCCAATCCACCTCGATGTAGAACTGGTCGGGGTTGAAACGATCGTTGGCATAGGCCGAAGCGCAGTCAATGTCACGGTAATACGCCGTGATGGCATATTGATAAACCGTACCAGCCACAGCTCCATTATCCCTATAAGTCGGAGTAGTCACATTCTTGATGCGCTTGAATGGCGTGTCCTCGGTCTTGCGATACACATAATATCCTGTGACATTCTCGTTATCCGGGGCGGTCCAATTCAGTTGCACCTTGTTGTTGGCGGTGAAGGTGTAATAAAGATCCAAAGGCGGCTCGCATCCCGTGCCCGAGGTGGCGCAGTATTCGTTGGAATTGGCCGTCTCGCCTCCGTTGCAGAGGGCAGTCACATAATAGCAGTGGCCGCCAATTTCGGTGTTTTCGTCAACATAGGTCAACTCGTGGGCCATATTGAAGAGGAAACCATCGCGATAGATGCAGTAGCCGAACTCAGGCTCGTGGTCGCTTTCCCAAGTGAGGATGATGTTGCGGTCGTTGTCGGGATCGACGGTGGCCTTCAGATTGTAAGGGGCTTCACAGACGTTCTCGTTGCCGCAGCTGTTGTTCAAGGTGCGCAGCAGGCCAGGCTCCAAGCCCGACGAAGGGCCTTCATATTGGTAGATGATTTGATTTTCAGCATCCCTGATCTTGAAAGAAAGGTTGCTGATGTTGGAGTTGGGAGCCGTCCAATAGAGGTTGTTATTGCCCAGAGCCATCTGGAAAACCTGCATCTGAGCGCTTGAAGTGGTGGTCGTAAGGAAATCGATGTAGGAGCCAGCAGCGTTTTGCACGGTGATGCCACCACCGTCCCAGCCTTGGAAGCTTGACGAGGTCATGATAACCTTCCAGTCGCAATAGGGTCCAAACACAGCCTTGGAAAGGATGGTACGGCCGTAATTTGTGCCGACAACAGCCTGCACCGTGTAGTCAAACTGGTCAAAGAACGGCACCTCGTCGTCGTAGGTCATGGCCTGACCAGGAGCGACATTGGTGATCTCCTGAACGACGAAGCCATTACGTTTGACGACGATTTTGTCAATGCTGGTCAAAGGATCACCCGAGACGGTCTCGGTGGGGTTGGTCCAGCTAAGATGGCCGATGCGCGACACGTCGCTGTCGATGGTCACGTCAAGGGTCTCAGGAGCCTTGGGCATCTGGTTGTAGACATAGTCGGGAATGAAGTCATACACGATGGCCTGGCTGCCCGTATACTCAAAGTTCTCGCCGTCAATGAGGATGAAAGCGTTTGATGAGCCGCCCCAGCCCCAGTTGAAATAGAACAGGTCGTCCACATCGTAGCCATCGCAAATGAAAGCGTGGCCGCCTTCAGAGCTTTGACCCGAATAGTACAAGGGGATGTTTTGGTCGATATAGGTCTTAAGCAAAGCGATCCAATCGTTGTAGGAAACGCTTCTGCCAAGATGGGTGGCATGTTCGGAATAGGAGAAATAGGTGCTGATGGCGATCGGCACATCGGGCGAGTAGGCACCGCTGCCGTCAGGTTCATACATCATGTTGACCGAGACGCCGCAATGATACATCAACGTGGCCACGGCCACTTTCTGCTCTGGCGTCGCGCCCGAGTTGTATGAGTTAATCATATTGGCCCAGTCGTATGTGGTGGCACCGAAATTGGCGGACTGTTCACCATAGCCGGGGCAGAAATAGCTGTGCTCGCCAGTGCCCGTGACAGGCCATTCCCAGTACTTCATGATTTGAGCCATGGCCGTGGCTACGCAACCCGTCGGGCAGCCGCCAGGGGCATACATGTTGAAAGGCGCATCCTGGTTCCATTTCTGTTGCACCAGCGGTCCGACCACAACCTGACCCTTCTCGGGGTGCAGCACACCGTAGGCTTCAAGGTTTTTCCAACGGCAAACGACGTCGCTCGAAGCGGGTTTGTTCAGTTCCACCCTCCTCGCGATGTCGTTCGACAACTCGCCCAACATATAACGCAATCCGTCGGGAGCGGTCTCATAGTCGAAATTGCCACAATCGGAATAGCCGAGGATGGGCGACGAACTGTCGTCGGCAGCCACTACGACGAAGCCGCCATTGAAGTTGAAGACGTAGGCCGTAGCCATACCACTCTCCGCGTGGAAGATGTAGGCCAAGTCAAGGTCGTTCACCGCGTTTTTGGTGAACATTTCCTTATGCTGGATGAAATTGCGGCCCAAACGCTGCGCCGTGCCGACATCGACAGGCTTGGCTTGAAGTGTGGTGACGCCTAAAAGTAAGGTCAAGACAACAAGTAGATTTCTTCTCATATTCATTGATTTTTGCTATTAATTCATTTTGAAGCGGCAAATATAAACATTTTCAAGTTTTCTGCTCCTTTTTCTTTGCCGCTGGAAACAAAATATTGTTCAGGATAAGCCTGTAGCCCGGTGAATTGGGATGCATGTCCAATTCGGTGGGCGGGTCGCCGACGATGTGCTGGTAGTCTTCGGGGTCGTGGCCGCCAAGGAAGGTCCAGAAACCGTTGCCGAAGGTGCCGTGGATGTAACGGTCCTCACCCAAAGCGGCGTTGTCGCCCAAGACCACGACAGAGGGCTTCACATAGTTCTTGTTGAAGGCCGTGGTCTGGCCCATGAAGCCTTTCACCAGACGTTCGTGGCACTGGGTGAGCATGGTCGGAACGGGATCCCACTTGGCCGAGAAGTCGAAGAGCAGGAAATAGTCGTTCTGCTCCGTCACCAGGCGCGAACGTCCCTGCGTGACATCGATATTGGAGATCTCGTATTCTTGAGGGTTTGTCGACAAGGTGAAATCGGTGAAAGCGAAACAATTGTCGAAGTTGAGGCGTTGCGGGTCGCCGCTGCGGATGGGGTCACCGTCGAACATCTGGTCACAGATGTCAAGTCCGTCGGCGGCCAGGGCCACATCGTAACTGTCGGGAGCCGAACACATGGCGAACATATATCCTCCGCCTGCCACAAACTCGCGGATCTTCTTGGCTACGGCCAGTTTCAGCTGCGACACTTTGGTGAAACCCCAGCGTTGTGCCGTGGCCTCTTGTGCTCTCACATCCTCCTGATACCAAGGGTAGTTGCGGTAGCGTGCCCAAAACTTGCCGTATTGTCCCGTGAAGTCTTCATGGTGCAGATGAAGCCAGTCGTAGGTGGGCAACACGCCTTGCAGCACCTCGTCGTCATAGACCACATCATAGGGAATCTCCGCGTAAGTCAGCACCAAGGTGACGGCATCGTCCCAAGGCAGGTTGTTCTTTGGCGCATAGACCGCTATGCGAGGCACTTTCTGCAGCTTCATCTCGTCCATGTTAACGCCCGGGTCGGCGATTTCAGCGAGGATGGCATCGGCCTGCGCGTCGGCGATGACGTTGTAAGACACGTTGCGCATCTTGCATTCGCGCTCAAACATCTCGTGATAAGGAATCAAGTAGCTCCCTCCCCTATAGTTCAGCAGCCAGCTGATCTCCACCTCACGTTCCAGCACCCAATAGGCCACGCCGTAGGCTTTCAAGTGGTTCGTCTGGGTGTTGTCCATCGGAATCAAGAGGTAAGCGGCACGCGAGGGCAGAGCCAGAGCCAAAAGAAACAAGATGAAATATAGTTTGCGCATGGGGTATTCTTATTTTATTAATAGGGTGCAAAAATAGCAAAAATCATGGTAAACAGGAAAAAAATGTCTATTTTTGCCCATTCAAAACGATTCATTTACGACAAAAACTCACACAATGAAAAAGATAACTACCCTTTTTGCCACCCTGTTCCTCATCATGGGCATGGTTAAGGCTCAGGATGTTTATTTCGCCGGCAATGCCGGCACTACGGGCCAGGTATGGAAAAACAACACTGTGGTTTACAGCATCTCAGACAGCACCGCAAGCATACAGTTGAATGACCTTCAAGTTGCCAATGACAATACAGTTTATACAGCTGGCCACGCATACGACTCTTCACAAGGACATATGTTTGGACGGATCTGGGCGAACGACTCATGCATCTTCACCGCCGACACCAACACCTATTTCGACCATTTGGTCCTCACCGCCAACGGCTGGACAACAGCTGGCTTCAACAATGTCTGGCAAAACGGCGATCTTCTTTATTCCTACAGTCACGAAGAAGACGAGTGCCACATTTATGGTTTAGCGGTTGACACAACGATGGGCGACATTTATGCAGGCGGCGCCATCTTTCTCGATGGCGAATACCTTGCATATGCCAGCGTTTGGAAAAACGACTCACTCCTTTGGATGGCAGATACCGTGTCGAGCGTCCAAAGTATCTGCTTCGATGGCGAGAGCCTCTGTTCAGCTGGGTACTTGTTTGGTAACGACTCCCTTACATACGGTGTCATTTGGCAAAACGACTCCATCATCTACCAAATGGGAAACGCCAACTTCGGGCACATCGTCGCATTTAACGGTAGCCTATATTGGACTGGGGTCTCTTTGACGGATACAATTGTTTATATTTGGCAAGACGGCGAGGTCCTCTACGCCCTGCCCGAGCTTTCTGGAATCAGCAACTTGTTCGTCAATGAGAATGGCGTATATTATACTGACGCACAAACGGTTTACAAAGACGGCGAAGTCCTCTATCAACCCCAGGGAGTCTCAAACATCATGGGTCTCGTTGTGCTTCCTGCCGAAACACCACAACCTGTGCAAGAGCCCAAACTCCTGCCTTGGTTTGACGGCTTCGAGGCCGACAGCACCTGGACCGACTGGACCATCCTCGACTTCGATGGCAACTCCGCCATCGGCTGGGAACGCACCGACGAGGACGCCGCCACAGGCAGTTTCAGCGCCCGTCACCTGGCCTGCGACAACATCCAAGAAGGCTGGCTCATCACGCCTCCCCTCTACCTCCGTCCCTACTGCGACTCCACTTGGATAAGCTTCAAGACGATGGAAGTCAACCCCGAAAACTTCACCAGCAGTGACCTTTTGATTTCGACCACGGGCACCAATATCAGCGACTTCAGCGTCCTTTGGTCGCAAACCAGCCCCTCTGCCTCCTGGGACTCTATCCATATCGACCTTGCTGAATACCAAGGCGACACCATCTACCTGGCCTTCAAATACAGCGGTCACCACGGCCACGACTGGTACATCGACGACGTGGACGTTGAAGAGGCCCTGACGCTTTACGACATCAACGTCGAGAGCAGCAACCCCGACTGGGGCACCGTCACTGGCAGTGGCAGCTATCCCTATGGCGAAAACATCCAGATCGGAGCCATCCCCAACGTTGGCCATGAGTTCGTCTCTTGGCATGACGGCAACGTCCACAACCCGCGCGACATCGTCGTCGTGCAGGACAGCACCTTCACCGCCTTGTTCGCCCGCAGTCAATACACCATCGAAGTCGTCTCCGACCATCCCGCATGGGGCTCGGTGACCGGTGGCGGCACCTATTACTATGGCGACACCATTACGATTTCGGCCACTGCCCATCTCGGCTTCGCCTTCGCTGGCTGGACCGACGGTGAGATAGTCAACCCGCGTACCGTCATCGTCACCGAAGACGCGACCTATACCGCTCACTTCGAGATCAGGCAATGCACCATCACCACTGAGGTGTATCCCGAGAACTCCGGCACCGTCAACGGCGGCGGCACCTACGACTACGGCACAACCATTCATCTGACTGCCCATAGCAACACGGGCTATGTGTTCAGCCAATGGAACGACGGCATCCTGACCAACCCGCGTTCCGTCTTCGTTGAAGGCGACGCCACCTATACGGCCGTCTTCACCCCCTTGCAATACGAAATCACGACAGAGTGTGACCCCGTGGAAGGCGGCACCGTCACCGGCGCTGGCACCTATGACTACGGAAGCACCGCCACGCTGACCGCCACGCCCAACGAGAACTACATCTTCCTTTGCTGGAGCGACGGCATCGTCACCAACCCGCGCAATATCACCGTCACGCAAAACGCCAACTACAAGGCTTTGTTCCATCTGCAGGGAACGCCTCAATACACCATCACCGTGTTGGCCAACGACCCTGCCCTGGGCACCGTCACGGGTGGCGGCACCTTCCCCGAAGGCGTGACCATCGAAATCAGCGCCCTGCCTAACGCCAATGCCTTATTCACCGGTTGGAACGACGGCAACAACGACAACCCACGCAGCGTCACCGTCACGCAGAACATGACCTTCACGGCAATCTTCGAAGTCATCCCGCCCACAGAGACCTACACCATCAGCGTGAGGTCCGACAACCCCTTCCAAGGCACGGTGTACGGCGGCGGCACCTATCCCGTCAACACCGCCGTTCAAATCGGTGCCACCCCCTCTTCAGGCTATTATTTCTCCGGCTGGCAAGACGGCGACATGAACAACCCTCGCACCATCATCGTCACTGAAGATGCCGAGTACATCGCGTTCTTCTCACAGAATCCCGTCGAAACCTATACCGTCACCGTGTATTACGACGAGAGCCAAGGCTTCATCCTAGGTGCCGGCACCTACACGGCAGGAGCCATCGCTTCCATCGCAGCCATTCCTGCTGACGGCTTCTATTTCAAGAAATGGAGCGACAACACCACCGATAACCCGAAGGAAGTCGTCGTAGACCATGACATCGTATTGGCCGCCTTCTTTGAAGGCACTGGCATCGATGAAGACGGATTCAGCAACGTCAGCCTCTATCCCAACCCCGCCAACGACATCATCCGCATCGAAGGGCTGGAAGACGAGCACGAGATCCAGATCTACAACGCCTTCGGCATGTTGGTCATGACCACGACCCTGCAAGGCGATGGCGAAGTCAACATCAGTGGAATGTCAGCCGGGCTATACCTTATCCGCATCGATGGAAGACTGGCCATGAAACTCGTCAAGCATTGACGATAGCCAAACAAAAAAAAGGTGGGCTGAAAAGTCCACCTTTTTTTTGTGATCGTTCCTCAAGAATCAGTTTGTCTTCACCAACTTCAAAGTCTGGCTACCCGATTCCGAGACGGCGTTGATGAAATACACGCCTGCGTCGAGGGTGTTCAGGTATTGTTCCAAAGTCGTGTGGTTCAGTCCGTTGAAGGTATAGGTATAAAGCTGACGACCCGTAATGTCAAAAACGGTCAACTCAGCCTTATGGGACTCATTCAACAACACATGCACCTCGCCGTCGGCAGGATTGGGGTACACGCTGATGACTTGTCCGGACACATTCCCAGTCGGTTCCTCCACATGCAAGAGTTCGAGAGCCTGTCCAAAGTCGGGAATGCCATAGCCATAACGGTTGTCGGGATTATTGGCGCGGTTGCTGCATGCACGTACGGCATCGCAAATCTCCTGTACCGAGGCATAAGGATTGGCCTGGCGGAAGCAGGCCACCGCACCCGCCATGACAGGATTGGAGAACGAGGTGCCGCTGCCGTTGTAATAGCTGCCGTCGCTACTCGCCACGTAAGTATCCTGACCCATAGCCATCACATCGGGCTTGATACGGCCGTCGTAGGTCGGGCCCACCGAGCTGAAATAGGCACGGGTGCCACTGCCGTCGACGGCGCCGATGGACAGCACATGCTCGGCATCGGCGGGGATACCCAGGGTGCATTGGTTGCCACCACCCCACGGCTCGCCTTCGTTACCGGCCGAGTTGAGGCAAATCATGCCACGACTCACCGCGATTTCGGCACCGATACTCGCTGGAGCGGTATGTCCGTCGAAATGCGACTGTGGGTGATCCCACTGGCCCATGTCGAAATCGATATAACCCAAGGAAGTGGAACAGACATCGACGCCGAGGCTGTCGGCATATTCTGCGCCAGAGACCCAGTTGTATTCCTCGACGATGTTCTCGCTGTTGCCGTCCTCGGTGTGGATCAGATAATAGGAAGCCTTGGGAGCCGTACCCACAAAGGTATTCGGCACATAGGCTGCCATTGTGCTGAGGCATGAAGTGCCGTGGGAGCTTTGGGAATAGACCGAGTTGCTGCCATAGACGAAGTCGCGGGTGCCGAGCAGACGGCCCTCCTCACGCATGTTGTCGAAAGCGGGATGGTTCGGGGTGCCGACGAAACCGCCGTCCAAGACAGCGATGATCACACCCTCGCCCTGATAGCCGTTGTCGTGCAAGGCCTGACCGTTGATTTGGGTAATCTGCGTGTCGCCGCCGCCATAGTAGCCACGGAAACCGCGCTGAACATCAGCAGGTCTCATCTCGTTGGCCAGCCAACGTTCCTTGAGTTCCTGCGCCCTAGGATCGTTGGGGCAGTTACGCACCGTTGAAACGCAATCGAGGGCGTTGATGGCATCGATCACGCTTTGGCTCGTAGCATACACCGTCACGCCGTTGAGCCACTTAGAGGGGTTGAGCAGCTGAGCTCCGCAGTCGGCCACAGCCTGAAGGTATTGCGGGTTAACGGGAATATCGTACTCGTCGATGGCGATGCCCTGATTGGCACGACGTTGCAATGCACGAGCACTCAGGTAGGCCTCCGGGTTGTCGATGGAATAGGGTGAGTTGTCCTTGTCCTTAAACTGCACCCAATAGATGTTGGTGGCGATTTGCGCCGAAGCAAAAGCCGAAACCACCATAAAAAGAAGTAATAATGATAGTTTTCTCATAACAAAAGAGTTTTGATGGGGCAAAAATAGAACTTTTTTCCAAGCCGAAGCTTTTCGTTGCATAATAATGAGTAATTTTGCCGCAAAATCAAAGCCATGCGCATCGACATCATCGCCGTCTTCCCCGAAATGTTCGAGGGGCCATTCACCGAATCCATCATCAAACGCGCTATAAACAAAGGTATTGTGGAGATTGGTCTCCACAACCTGCGTGATTACAGCACCGACAAACACCACAAGGTGGACGACTACTCGTTTGCCGCCGGTGCCGGCATGGTGATGATGATCGAGCCTGTCGACAACTGCATCAGCCACCTGAAAAGCCAGCGCGACTACGACGAGGTCATCTACATGAGCCCCGACGGCGAGATGCTCGACCAGCCCTTGTGCAACCAGCTCTCCATGAAGGAGAACATCATCATCCTCTGCGGCCATTATAAAGGCATCGACGAGCGCATCCGTGAGCACTTGATTACCAAGGAGATAAGCATTGGCAACTATGTCCTCTCTGGCGGTGAGTTGGGTGCTGCAGTCTTGGTCGACAGCTTGGTGCGTCTCATTCCCGGAGCCTTGGGCGACGAGACCTCTGCCCTCTCCGACTCCTTCCAAGACGGTTTGGTGTCGCCACCCGTCTACACCCGTCCGCGTAGCTACAAAGGATGGGATGTCCCCGAGGTCCTTTTGTCGGGCAACGACAAACTCATCAGCGAATGGCGTCTTGAGCAGGCCATACAGCGTACCAAGGAGCGCCGACCTGAAATGTACGAAAATTTCAAAAAAAGCTGAGAATATTCGCTCCATATTGATTTTTTTTGTATTTTTGCACCCACTTTTTGGAGAAAAATATACAAAAATCATATAAAATGAGCAAACAAGCATTAATCGAATTCGTTGAAGATCAAATCGTTGTAAAAGATTTTCCGAAGTTCACGACAGGCGACACCATCACGGTGACCTACAAGATTATCGAAGGACAAAAAGAGCGTCTGCAGCGTTTCCAGGGCATCGTCCTGAAGCGTAGCGGCCATGGCAAGACGGGTACTTTCACCATCCGTAAGATTTCGAACAACGTTGGTGTTGAGAGATGTTTCCCGATTGCCTCTCCCATGATTGAGAACATTGAGCTGAACAAGCAAGGCAAGGTCCGCCAATCGCGCATCTACTATCTGCGTGGTCTCCGCGGCAAGAAAGCCAAGATCAAGGAACTCAAGAAGTGATTGGCCTTCATGGCAACGAAAAAAAAGCTCCGAGCGGTTGCTCGGAGCTTTTTTGTTATACAGTGAAATAAGTTGTTATTGCGCGGGGCAAACGAGGCGGACAGACCGACCGCCGTAACGGAAGCCGGGATCGTACGTGGCAAGGTCGCCACCGTAGAAGCCCACGTCGTACGCGCCGTTGTTACCGTAGCACGAGGCCGACCAGTAGTTGCCGTAGCTGCCCACAAGGTTGACCGAAGTCCCGTCGCGGTAGCCTGCGGCAGGCAGGAAGACCGCCCCATGCTCTTCCAAGTAATAAACCCACGCAGGTTGACCAATACTATTATTATAAAACTCCGAACTAGGATCATTTACACCATTCAAATGATAATAGACCTCCCTCCAATCGTCAGGGAGCAAAACAACGCCATTAACACCATTCACTTCAGCCTTGGCATAGCGGATGCCGGACTCCGTGACACGCGTATTCAAAACATAATCCCATTCTTGACTAGTCAAAACACGCCAGGCATAATTATTATCATCACCATATCTTATTGCGTTGTATCGACCCCAATCTGAATTGGCGTAGCTCCCTGTCAAGTTGTGTTGACCCGAGGGACCGTATAAAACGCCATTGCTATTGTCGGAATCCCATGGATGGTAATAGGTGTTGCCACAATTCCAGCCGCTGGTTCCCCAACCGAAAAGATCTATCCAACCATCATAGTTCTGTGAGATATTGCTATTAGCTTCTCCTATATAGTCCCATGGATGCTCCGCGAAACGCCAAGTGCCTTGTTGAGTCGTACCATCAGCACATTGGTGAGTTCCTTGAGCGGCATTATACTGCAAATTACTTCTGGCAAATCTCACTTGTTGAGATGCACTCACCGAATAAAGGCCTTCTACCAATATTGGAAAACGAAAAACAATACGAGCCTCTAGAACACGGTCTCTGTCAACAACGAAGGAATAATCCCATTGCCAACAAACCAATTCATTATTTTCATACCAACCATCGGAATAGAAGTTGAAGTCATCCATATGTACAGATACAGTGCACATTTCTCCCTCCTGGTAGGTGCCTCCTCCTGACACAGTTCCCCACTCTGGAGGATTAGCTGAAACAGTAATTGTATAATAATTGGAAGCATGTGCCTCGAAGTGTGCCACCAGATTGCGATTACCTGTCACCGTGAAGGTGTAATTCGCATCGGTGGAGACTTGTGTCCCATTTTCAGTCCAGTTGGTGAAGGTATAGCCCGAGCTGGCCGTGGCTATCACTGTGCACGACTGCCCCTGCTGGTAGGTGCCACCACCGCTCACCGTGCCGCCATTTGTAGGATCGGCGGAGACAGTGATGGTGTATTCATTGGGGGCTTGTGCCGTGAAGACCGCTTCCAAGGTGCGGTTGCCCGTCACCGTGAAGCTATAGCTGGCTTCGCTGGAGACCACGATACCTCCCTCCTTCCAGTTCGTGAAGGTGTAGCCCGAGTTAGCAGTCGCAACAACGGTGCATTCGTCACCGTAGTGGTAGGTGCCTCCACCACTCACAGAACCTCCTGCGCTCGGACTGGCCGACACGCTCACGGTGTAGCTCTGCGCCGTAAAGTTCGCCACCAGGGTGCGGTTGGCATTCACCGTGAAGGTGTAGCTGGCGTTGGAAGACACCACGCTGCCGTTCTCCGTCCAGTTGGCGAAGGTGTAACCCGTGTTGGCCGTGGCCGTCACCGTGCACGACGCTCCCGATTGGAAGACGCCGCCGCCTGTCACCGTGCCGCCCTCGGAGGGACTGGCCGAGACGTTGACGTTGTATTCGTCACCTTGCAGCTCGGTGAAGTGTGCCACCAAGGTACGGGCGCTGCTCACCGTGAAGGTATAGTTGGCGTTCGTCGACACCTGGGTGCCGTCCTCCGTCCACTTGCTGAAGGTGTAGCCACTCGCCGCCGTTGCCGACACCGTGCAACTCTGTCCATATTCACACTCGCCGCCGCCCGAGACGGTCCCTCCGCCACTCGGCGTGGCACTCACGGAAATCGTGAACTTCTGCTTGGCAAAATGCGCAACGAGGTTGCAGTTTTGGGTTACCTTGAAGGTATAGTTTGCATTGGTGGACACAGGATTTCCGTTCTCCGTCCAGTTCACGAAATTGTAGCCTTCACTGGGGATGGCGTTCAGCATGCAGTATTTGTTCTCCTCATACGAGCCAGCACCCGTCACCCTGCCGCCATCGGCAGGCGAGCATGTGACCTTCACCAGATAGAATGTCTTCTCCTCAGTCATGAACTCGCTCCCTTCCTCCTCGAAACTGCCGTATTTGTTCCATACCACAATGCGGTAATAGTATTTGGTGCCCGCGGTCAAGCCATCCACGACGGCCACGTACTTGCCGTCCACCTTGTTGGCCTCCACGCGCCTGGCTTCACTCATGTTCTCGTGTGTACTCACATCCACGCCCGTGTGAAAGCTTCCGACATAGTCCACTTTCCACGAGATGCTGGCTTGGGTCTCAGCCACCGTCATCTCCTCGTTGGAGACCACGGGGGCCTTGGCCTCGATTTCCTTGTCCTTGTGGCAGGTTGTCAAAGTCAGCAGGCCAAGGAGAAACAGTATTATGATGTATGTCTTTTTCATATCATGAGTTTTCTTTAAAACCGAATTCTAGACTGCTTCGTTCCTCGCAGTGACGCGAAGCGGCAACTCCAAACTCCTAACTACCAACCGTAACCCACTCCCAACTTGATCTCCGTCGACTTGAAGCTCGTCGTCACAGCATCGAGGCTCACGACGAAGCCTTTCAGCTGCAACTGTGCGCCGAGCGAGAGGTCGATGCCCGACCAGCTGTCGTCAGCGATATTGATCAAGGAATTGTCGGTGGTATACCAACTCTTGGCGCGCTTGCCATAGCCTACGCCGACACGGAGGCTGAGCGGCTCGGCCAGCCTCATCAGGGCACCGCCCATCAGCGAAAGACGTGTGCTGCATGACTCACCCGTATAAGTTGGATATTCGCCATCTACGCTGCCGTCGGCATCAGCCACAGCGTCGAATTTCGTGGCTTTAAAGCCGAAGTTGCTCATCGCGCTGACAAACCAGCCCCATTTCTTCACCGAGCCGAAGCAAAGGCCGAAGGAGGTCTGCGGTGCGGGGTCAAAGGCGAAGTTGACTGTGGCGAAGGTGATGCCCGTATAGTTCTTGGCTGGTTTGGGTGTACGCGGTCTCGGCTCCTGTTGTGGTCTTGGCGTCACAGGTGCTGCAACAGCTTCAAGATATTCGTCCACCTCGAAGGTCTGGCCTTCCAGGATGGTGATGGTTTTCGTCTGTGGCTTATAGCCGTCCTTTTTTATGAGCAAGTTGTGTTGACCTATGATAAGGTTCGTCTGCACCGGGGTCTCACCCACCAGTTCACCGTCGATATATAGGTTGGCGATAGGTGTCGTGCTTACTGCCAGCACACCAATGATGGGTGTCGGCACATCCAAACCTATGGTCTCTCCGTTCATGTTCTCAGTGATGGAGGTCTGCAAGACGGACGGCTTATGGTTGGCCATACGACATTCGAAGGTGTAAGAGCCTGCTTCGAGCTCGCCGGTCCAACTGCGTACGCCTTTCATCTCGCCGTTCACCCAAATCTCGGCATCGGCATCCACGGTGAGGGTAATGTTGGAGAAGTTGGTGTTGAGGTTCACCCAAAGAGTGTTGGTCTTGCCATCGGTGATGGTCACCGTCTGTTCGTATGGCTTGAACCTGGGGTGTATGATTCTCACGCGATGCTGGCCGCTGGGCAACTGTCGCGGTGCGGTGAGAGCGTCGGCGCCATTGGCGTTGTCGATATGGATGGAAGCCTGTGACAGGATGGTATTGTCGCCTTCAATCTTCAAGAAGCCGAAAGCGGGTTTCAAGTCCTTCTCCACGATCACCTTGGCCTCGGCGTTGTCCACGGTGACGGTGCCTTCCTCGGCATGGTAGTCCTGCGCCTCGATGCGGTATTCGTAGCTGCCGAAGTCGACACGTTTCTGCGCCACACCGTCGACGACGGGCCAAGGCGCGCCATTGACGGTCACCAGAGCGTCTTTAGGAGTCACCTTGAACACGAGGAACTGTTGCGTAATCTCGGGTTGTCCAGGAGCCACAGGTGCCATCGTGCCTTTGATGACAATCTTATAGGTGAACAGCGACTGCACGTTGATACCGTAGTCGGCCGTATGCAGCTCGATGTTACCCAGTCTGTCGTGATAGATCTTCAGGGTCTTGATGCCGGGCGACACCCACAGCCAGATCTCGCCGCCCACCGTCTGTCGGTCGGCCACGCTCGAGCCGTAGTCGCTCTCGAAGCGGAAGCCTTCGCGCATATCGGGCGTGATGTTCTGTGTGGCGATGCGGAACACGGCGCATTGCCGGTCTTTGAAGTCCAGTTTGATGTTTTCCCTTGCCGCCATCTCGGTGGTCTGAACAAGGCTCTCAATTCTATAGTCTTGTGCCTTCAACGTCGTGAAAGCAAAGACCAGTGCAAATATAAATAGTATTTTTTTCATCGTTCTAAGGTTTTAAGGGTTGGCGTCGCGAACGAGGCGGACGGACAAACAATAGGATCGGTTTTTGGAAGTGCTTGTATTAATGTAATCTTCACTAAAGATCACATTTTGCGAGAGGTTACTATCTCTATATGTGGCCGACCAGTAGTAACCGAAGCTACCCAATTTGCTGACCGAAGTTCCGTAACGGGTGCCTGCGGCAGGCAGGAAGACTGCACCATTCGGCTCTAATATTTCTATCCAATCAGTTGCCGAAATAGTATTAATAGTATAACCACTATTGGAATAAGAGAGGTTTGTTTCGGACAGTTCATAAATGGAAGAATTCCAATTATCGGGCAGCAAAACGAACCCATTCACATCATTCACAACAGCTCTTGCAAACCTAATGTCCGAGGGAGTACTACGTGTGTCGAACACATATTGCCATTCCAGACAAGTCAAAGTCCGCCAAGTATTCGATGCGTTTCCTCCATTGGTAATTGGGTTATAGCCCCAGTCAGCTTGACCTGTCTGGTCACCCAAGTTTTGGTTGGATTGCCCGTATGCAAAATAATCACTGTTTGTTTTACTTGTACTCCATGGCTCATAACACACCGCTCCATGATTATAGCCGCTTGTCCCCCATCCAAATAGGTCTCTGTCAACATTTTGGCTACCACTATTTTGCCCGGTCGATGTACCCAGATAATCCCATTGATTGTCTGCGAACTTCCAATAAGGCGTATTCGAGCTACCTATATACTGTAGATTCCCTTGGGAGAAATACACTTGATCACCATTGTCATTGATTGTGAAAAGGCCGTTAATCGCACCCGTAGGAGCTTGTGGATTATTTACAAAATTCGCCAACAAAGTACGGTCACGGGTCACAATAAATCCATAGTCTGGATCTGTCGATACCACGTTCCCGTTTTCTGTCCAATTCGTGAAGGTGTAGCCACTATTAGCGACAGCACGAACCACACAACCTTGTCCATTAGAATACGTACCCCCACCCGATACCGAACCACCATTGCTCGGGTTAGCGGAAACGGTAATTGTATAGCCCACAGCGAAATGTGCCACCAAGGTACGATTGCCCGTCACCGTGAAGGTGTAATCGGCATCGGTGGAAACTTGAGTGCCGTTTTCCGTCCATTTGGTGAAAGTGTAGCCCGAGTTGGCAGAGGCCGTCACCGTGCACGACTGCCCATCTTGATAGGTACCGCCTCCGCTCACTGTGCCGCCATTGGTAGGATTGGCGGAGACTGTGATGGTGTATTCATTGGGGGCTTGTGCCGTGAAGACCGCTTCCAAGGTGCGGTTGCCCGTCACCGTGAAGCTATAACTGGCTTCGCTGGAGACCACGCTGCCGCCCTCCTTCCAGTTCGTGAAGGTGTAGCCGGAGTTGGCAGTTGCGACAACGGTGCAATCGTCGCCGTAGTTGTATGTACCTCCTCCCGTCACAGAACCTCCTGCGCTAGGATTGGCCGACACGCTGATGGTGTAGCTCTGCGCCGTGAAGTTCGCCACTAGGGTGCGGTTGGCGTTCACCGTGAAGGTGTAGCTGGCGCTGGACGACACCACGCTACCGTTCTCCGTCCAGTTGGCGAAGGTGTAGCCCGTGTTGGCCGTGGCCGTCACCGTACACGACGCTCCCGACTGGAAGACACCGCCGCCCATCACCGTGCCGCCCTCGGAGGGACTGGCCGAGACGTTGACATTGTATTCATCACCTTGCAGCGCGGTGAAATGCGCCACCAAGGTGCGGGCGCTGTTCACCGTGAAGGTGTAGTTGGCGTTCGTCGACACCTGGGTGCCGTTCTCCGTCCATTTGCTGAAGGTGTAGCCACTCGCCGCCGTTGCCGACACCGTGCAACTCTGTCCATATTCACACTCGCCGCCGCCCGAGACGGTCCCTCCGCCACTCGGGGAGGCACTCAAGGAAATCGTGAACTTCTGCTTGGCAAAATGCGCAACGAGGTTGCAGTTTTGGGTTACCTTGAAGGTATAGTTTGCATTGGTGGACACAGGATTTCCGTTCTCCGTCCACTTCACGAAATTGTAGCCTTCACTGGGGATGGCGTTCAGCATGCAGTATTTGTTCTCCTCATACGAGCCAGCACCCGTCACCCTGCCGCCATCGGCAGGCGAGCATGTGACCTTCACCAGATAGAATGTCTTCTCCTCAGTCATGAACTCGCTCCCTTCCTCCTCGAAACTGCCGTATTTGTTCCATACCACAATGCGGTAATAGTATTTGGTGCCCGCGGTCAAGCCATCCACGACGGCCACGTACTTGCCGTCCACCTTGTTGGCCTCCACGCGCCTGGCTTCACTCATGTTCTCGTGTGTACTCACATCCACGCCCGTGTGAAAGTTTCCGACATAGTCCACTTTCCACGAGATGTTGGCTTGGGTCTCAGCCACCGTCATCTCTTCGCCGGAGACCACAGGGGATTTTACCTCAATTTCCTTGTCCTTATGGCAGGAAGCCAAGGTGAGCAGACCCAACAAAAACACTATTGCAATGGCCGTCTTTTTCATATCTAAAGGTCAATAACAGTCCGTCATGCCAAACAAGGCATCTAGAGGTAGTTTGTCGTTCTGCCAGGCCCTGACGTGGATGACAGGTTCGTCGTAGCGGAGGTCAACCAGCAGGAAGAGGTAGCCCACGTCGCCGTAGGTGTTGGAGAAGTATTCCTGACGGACGCGGATGCCGTAGAACTCCATCCCGTTCGAGGCCCTCTCGAAGTCGGTCTCGGTGAAGTTGAGGTTGATGTATTCCTTTGTGTTAAAGTGCCTGCGCAAACGGTCCATATACTGGGCTTTCGATAGGGTGTCGTATTTCACGCTAGGCATAATAATAACCCTATCCTTGTTTTCGACACGTCTTTCCACCTTGTTGCCGACGATGATCAGGGCGTTCTCGGAGAAGATACGCTCGAGATAGTCGATGCGACCCAAGGCGTAGGCCGTCTGGTAGTCTTCGAGGAAGGTCATCAGCGTCAGGCGTGAATCCCTTGACCAGTTGCCCTTGTCGAGGATGTCGCCTTCCGCCACGTCGGACAGGGTGAAAGCCAACGACTCAATGAGGTTGTTGTCGTTGAACCTGAAAGTGACGCTCTCGATAAACTGCTTATTGTTCCTGAAGCGGAACTGCATGGTGATGCTGCGGCACAGGGTCAGCTGTCCGAAGTCCATGAAGCGGTATTGTGGCGTGCCGACGATGGTGGCGCTACCATATTGAACCAGTTTCTTGAAGCTGTCGAATCCGTCCTCGGTAAAGTATGCCTTAACGGAGAGATAATCCTTCCTTCTGATGGCCTGCTCGACGGCTTGGATCCTGCTGAGCATCACCCCATGGTCGCGGACAGGGGCCACCGAGGAGTTGTCGTCGGTCACCAGAGTCTCCTCAATGGCTTGAGGTGAAACGGGCTGAGGCTGAGGTTGCTCCTCGACCATCATCGGTATCGCGATGGTCTTGGTAGCCGAAGCAAAGGTCTTCTTGCCCTTGGCCTGCACCAAGGCATAGACCTCAGGCGGGGTCTCGCTTTCGCCGTACTTGTAGACAATCTGGAAATTCACCTGATCCATGCCATACTGCAAATCGAGTGTACCGACGCCGTCCCTGACACGTGGCCCGCCCTTCATCGTGATGCCGTCATAATACTCATAATCGAGGTTGGTCACCTTATGGGCGATGCCGTCCTGAACGTATTCAATATTGAGGACAGCCTTGTATCTTTCCTGGAAATCGTTGATTTGCTCTTTGGTGAACGAAACCACCGAAATGTTGATGTTCTTGAGCAAACGCTCGATCTTATTCTCAATCAACAAGGTGGCGAGTTGTGCCCTACCCTCCTCTTCAATGGTGGCTTGGGTATCCAAGCTGATGACATAGCTCCAATAGAGGTATTTCAGCGCGTCGCCAATCCTGTAATCTTTGATGGCGCGGCATGCCTCGCCATAGTAGAACCTCAAGTCGGCGTCGGCTTGTTTCGCGCGTGCGGAGTTGGCCTCCTGCACCGTCTCCTTAATCTCGGCGACGATCTCATCCACCCTTGCCTTGCCGATAAACACAAACACGGTATAGTCCTTGTCGTCGCCTTGTGGCTTCTTCACCACCAGGAACTGATAGTCGGACAGCTGGGTGTCGGAGAAGGTCCTCGTCACTTCGTGAGCCACCTCGTCGTCAACGCCTCTCCCTGCGTTTGCCACATATTGTGAGATCTGGTTGCTCATAGAGGCCACCGCACGTGACGTGGCCTGATCAAGCTCATCGGCCGAGCCGCTGGCAGACAGATACCTGTCGCTTGCGGCCTGCACCATTGTCATGATGTTTCGGTTTTGTTCAACATCCTGAGCATAAACCGATGACAATGAGCACATTAAAACCAAGATAAGAAGTATTCTCTTCATAGGATTTAGGTATTTCAAATCGTTATGTCGTCTGACGACCTGTTTTGAGGCTGCAAATTTACAAATTATTCTTTTTTCTTCCGCTTGAAGATCTTCGTCCGTAGCATGAAGATGGTTAGTGCAGCCCAGAAGAGAACCAGGATGCCCAGGGTGATCCAAGCGTTGGTCATACTTTGTGGCGCGAAGCCCATCAACAGCAGCACGGGGAAGCCCAAGACAATGGCGGCCAAGGTCTGCAAGACGAGGTTGTTTGCGGCAGGCGTCTCAAACTTCGGGTCGATCTCGCGGAGCAGAATCATGCCGTTGCTGGCCGTGCCCGTCAGCATGCCGAACATCGAGAAGAAGCCTTCGTACTTATAGTCGGGATAGAGGTGTTTCGAAACGATCAGTACATAGAAGAATGTGACGATGGTGCCCAAGGTGACGATGATGATGAAAGGCAGGACGAACTTGCCGAACTCCTCGAAACTGATGGCAGCCGTACCCGCCACGATCATGATGTCGAAGCAGAAGCCGCTGATGCGGTTGAGCATGTAGTTGTTGATGTACTCGCGGCTCATGAGTTTGGCCTTCTTGAAACGCTTCAAGATGGTCTTGAAGAGGATACCAAACAGCGTGCCGATGAGGAAGTTGAAGCCCCAGAGCATGGGTTTCAAGGTCTTATCGCCGAAGTTACCCAAATCCAAGCCCTGGATCCAATTGGTGAACAGATAGACAAGGAAATACACGAAGAGCACCATGCAAATCTGCACCGAGAGCTTGTCGATGGACTCGGCATCGGGGATTTCACCCTCGCCCTCATAGTCTTCCAAAGTGTTCACCTTTGCGTCAGCCAACTTCTTCCTCGACAGCATCCCCTTTCGACGCAGGAAGTTCATGTAGATCACGCCCACCACGCTGCCCACGATGAAGCCCATGGCAGCGATGGAGAGGCCGAAATCGGCGCCCGGGAACGAGATACCCTGTTCAGCGGCAGACACCTCGAAAATCTTACCGAAGTTCAAGGCCTGTCCCGGCCCTTGGCCGAAGCCCATAGGCAACAGCAAGCCAGCGGCATAGAACAAACGCCTGCCGAAATAGAAGAACAGGATGGACACGACGAGGCCCACGATGCCTTGTATGACATAGGTGGAGGCCGTCAAGGCACCCGTCTCAATCACCTTCATCGGCGTGGACTTCGATTCTATCTTATTGTTTTTCAATGCCAAGGCCACGAAACCCAGGCCTAAGGCGTGATAGGTCACGACTTCCATCATCGGCTTGTTGATGATGTGGCTGCAGCTCGGGATCGCCTTGAAGATCAGCAACAGCAAGCCGCCCAAAAGTGCCGAGGGCAGCAGACTCTTGTTCAGGAATGGGATTTTGGTTCTCAGCACGTTACCCAGCAGAAGGGCCGTGGCCAAAATGCAGAATTGCACCAACCATTGCCAGGCCTCGGGCTGGTCAAAGGTCATTACGGAAACATCTAAAAGCATAATATCCAATGATTTGATTATCGATTTATTGCAACTTGACTGCGGTACCCGAGGCAGAGACCATCAACATCGAACCATTTTGGCCCAACACCTCGTAATCCAAATCAATGCTTACCACCGCGTCCGCATTCATTTGACGGGCACGCTCTTCCAATTCCTTCAGGGCCTGCGTACGCGCATTGATCAGCTCTCCTTCATAAGAGTTGGAACGTCCGCCGACAAAATCGCGAAAGCTGGCTTTAAAATCCTTAATGAAATTCACTCCGGAAATCACTTCTCCGAATACAAGGCCTTTGTATTCGATGATGGTGCGACCTTCAACGGTCGGGGTGGTAGTCAGTATCATAACGCAACAAAAATTAAGGTTTGACTTTAAGACTTGCAGACTGCAAAGATAATGTTTTTTTGATATTCGCATGAAAAACCTGTATTTTTGCCGCATGAAAAAGCCGCTGCAATTGTTTTACACCTTCTTCAAAATCGGGGCCTTCACCCTCGGAGGCGGCTATGCCATGCTGTCGATGGTGGAGAAGGCCGTCGTCGACCAGAAGAAGTGGATTCCCAACGACGAGTTTTGGGACATGATTGCCGTGGTTCAGTCCCTGCCCGGCGTGTTTGCCGTCAACACGGCCTTGTATGTCGGGCATCGTGTGGCGGGTGCCAAAGGTGCTTTTGCCGCCATGCTGGGTGCCATCATCCCGTCCATTACCATCATCCTGCTGCTAGCCACCGTCTTCCGAGAGTACCGTGACCAACCCGTGGTGGAGCGCATCTTCAAGGGCATCCGTCCCTGCGTGGTGGCCCTCATCCTCGCCCCTTCGCTGCGCATGATCAAATCGGCCAAGGTAACCTGGAAGACCGCCATCATCCCCATCGCCACGGTGTTTCTCATCTGGTGGTGCAAGATCTCACCTGCCTACGTCATCCTCGCCGCCATCGCGGGCAGCCTTATCTACGCGTTGGTCATCAACAAGAAAGCCAAAGGAAAGGAGGCAGAGTCATGATTTACCTGCAGCTGCTTTGGACCTTCATCAAGATCGGCGTGCTGGGCTTCGGCGGCGGCTATGCCATGCTCTCGCTCATCCAACACGAGGTGGTGGACCATTACGGTTGGATGACCACGACCGATTTCGCCGACATGGTGGCCATCTCGCAGATGACGCCTGGTCCTATCTCCATCAACTTGGCGACCTACGTAGGCTACACCACGGCAGGCTTCGGCGGCTCGCTGCTGGCTTCATTCGCCCTCTGTCTGCCTTCCATCATCATGGTGTATTTCATCTTGAAGCTCTTCATGAGCAAGAAAAACAACGCGCTGATGACCAACACCTTGAAAGGTTTGAAGCCCGCCATCGCCGGACTCATCTTCGCTGCAGGTCTCTCGATGATGAACACACAGAACTTCCCCGACTTCGGATGCGGGCAATACAACATCAGCGTCATCATCTGCGTGCTGGCGTTCGTGGCCTCTTATTTCTTCAAGGCCAACCCGATATTGCTGATTGTGCTTTCAGGAATCGTTGGGTTTATCGTGTATTAGCCAACAACATTTCATCCACTGTCACCATAGCAGCCAGAGCTTCAACCACAACCATGGCACGAGGCAAGGCGCACACATCGTGTCGACCTTCGATGGTGATTGGGCAAGGCTCCCCTGCCCTGTTCACGGTCTGTTGAGGCTGGGTCAGACTCGGTATCGGCTTGAAGGCCACACGGAAAACGATGTCGTTGCCATTGGTGATGCCGCCTTGGATGCCGCCCGAGTGGTTGGTCGCGGTGATGATGCGGCCTTCTTTATTAATAAAGGTATCGTTGGCCTCGGAGCCTTTCATATTCGCCAAAGCAAAGCCATCGCCGATTTCGAAGCCTTTCACGGCTGGAAGGCTGAACATGGCGTGGGCTAGCTCGGCAGAGAACTTGCCGAACATCGGCTCGCCCCATCCAGCCGGGACACCTACTATACGGCATCCCATGATGCCACCAACGGTATCGCCTTCTTTTCGGGCCTGTTCCGCATCGCCCATAGTGGTTATTTCGGATGAAACAGTGATGCCCTCCCCTTTCAAAACCTGCTTGGCGATGGCTCCTGCCACCACGATGGGCAGCGTGGTCCGAGCCGAAGCCCTGCCGCCACCGCGCCAGTCGCGAAGCCCATATTTCTGCTCATAGGTGAAATCGGCATGCGAGGGACGGTAGACGTCTTTCAAGGGCTCATAATCCTCCGGACGGCAGTCCTCGTTGCGCACCATGAAGGCTATCGGAGTGCCTAGAGTGACGCCATCGAGCAGGCCTGAGAGCCACTCGACGCAATCGGGTTCCTTACGTTGCGAGGCCGTTGCATCCTGCGCGGTCTTGCGCCTAAGCAGTTCGCTTCCAATGAAATCGAGATCCAGTTGCAACTGCGATGGGCAGCCGTCGATGACGCCGCCGATGGCCGCACCGTGCGACTCGCCGAAAGTGGTTAGCTTGAAGAAGTGACCTATGGTATTCATAGCGACAAAGGTACGCATTTTTCATCTATGTCGACGAAAATGTTTACTTTTGCAGCCGCAATGGACAAAAAGAGCACAAATAACATCAAGATAAAGAACAAGCGCGCCTCGTTTGAGTACTTCCTCGTGGAGACGCTCACGGCGGGTATCGTGCTGACGGGGACGGAGATCAAGTCCATCCGCGGCGGCAAGGCGAGCCTGGCGGATTCGTATTGCAGCTTCAAGGGCAACGAGCTGTTTGTCATCGGCATGCACATCGCCGAATACGCACAAGGCACCTACAACAACCACGACCCGAAGCGCGACCGCAAACTGCTCCTCAACGCCCGTGAGCTGCGCAAGCTGAAAAACAAAGTGCAGGAAAAGGGCTTCACCATCGTGCCCGTCACCCTATTCATCAACGAGAACGGCCTGGCCAAGCTTGACATTGCCCTCGCCCGAGGCAAACACTATTACGACAAGCGCGAGACCTTGAAGACCAAGGACTCGAAGCGGGAGTTGGAAAGAATGGAAAGATTTTAGTTGAGAGTTTAGAGTTGAGAGTTGAGAGTCAGTTGAGAGTTTAGAGTTTAGAGTTGAGAGTTGAGAGTTTTAAAGTAGGCTTTAAAAGCAGAATCCGACGCGCATGACTAACGGGGACGAATAGGGATACAAGCCATTGTTCCACGTCTCCGGGCTACCCCAACTGAGGTTGTAGAGCACCATCAGATAGTAATAACTTCCGCTATAGGAATAGGAACGGTAGCCACCTCCGACGAAGATATTGTTGAACCATTCGCCGCCTAGAGTCTCATGGTTGTAACGCACCAGGCCATACAGGTACTCGTCTTCCACATGCACAAACAAACCCTTGTAAATCTGGAAGTTGGTATAAGGCGCACCACCAAAATAATGCCAGTATTGGTTGCCATAATAGGCGCTGAAAGAACAGTTGAGGTTGTAGACGCCACGCACGCCGACCTCCCATGGGCTGAAGATGCGATAGCCCACCTGAGGCGCGATGGCGAAATTCAGATAGTTGCCATACATGCCGAAGTCGAAGTCGCCGCCGATAGTGAACTTCCCTTTCATGTCGGGCACGTCGGGAAGAAACTGAGCCGAGGCCTTGCCTGCAAAGCCCATAAGCATCATACAAAGCGATGCGATGATTGCAAAACGTTTCATTGTCCGTGATTTTTCCGCAAAAATACAATAAAAACCGTTTCCGTCCGTATCCAATAATAGTTTATCTTTGCCTTTTCATTCATCGTCATGAAAAATCGACTCATCATATTCATATTCAGCCTTTTGCTTTTGGCAGGTCAAGCCTGCAAGAAGGAAAACCAGATCAATACCGACTCAAGCTTGAAGCTCGAGTTCTCGGAGGACACGGTGCTTTTCGACACTGTTTTCACCTCCTTAGGCTCGGCCACACATCAGCTGAGGATCTACAACACCCACAGCGACGACTTGAAAATCAGCTCTATTCGCCTCATGGGCGGAGAGAGCTCGCCATATCGCATCAACCTTGACGGCGAGAATGCCACCGAGTTCTACGATAAAATCATCCCGGCCAACGACAGCCTCTTCTCTTTCCTTCGCGTCACCATCAACCCGAACGACCTGAACACGCCTTTCGTGGTGGAAGATGAGCTGGAGTTTGTCACCAACGGCAACACGCAGACCGTTAAGTTGTTGGCATGGGGACAAAACGCCAACTATATCGTTGCCGACAAGGTCGTTTATATCGGCGGAGAGCCTTATCCCTACCATGTTGTCGCCGACAGCCTGCAAACCACGGTGTGGACCAAGGAAAGGCCTTACGTAGTCTATGGCTATGCCCTCATCAACTCGTATGGCACCTTGAGGATCGAAGAAGGCACGCACATCTATTGTCACCAAAACGGCGGCATACTTTCGTGGAGCGACGGCCAGATCATCATCGCCGGTACCGCCGATGAGCCTGTCGTCGTGCAAGGCGACCGCCTGGAGGCCTATTACGACGAGACACCCGGGCAATGGCAACAGATATTGATGATGGACGGCCGCGCCGGTGCCGACCACCGCGTTAGCCATGCCATCATCCGCAATGGCACCATAGGCCTCAACTGCCAATCCGTCTTGAAAGGCACAGAATGCGCCCTTCGCATCGACAACACCGTCATCGAGAACCAAAGCGGCTACGGTTTGTTTTCTATCCTCTACCCCGTCGAGGCCAAGAACTTCGTCATCGCCAACTGCGGCTATGCCAACTTCTGGGCCTTTGGAGGCGACTACCGTTTCGTACATGGCACCTTCGCCGACTACTGGTACGCCAATGAGCACAACAAGAACGCCGCCATCAAGGTGACCAACTGTGCCCTCGACGCCAACGAAACACTGTTTTATTATCCCTTCCACATGGAGATGGACAACTGCATCGTCTACGGCAAGCAGAAAAACGAGATTGAGACCACTTTCGGTCCCGACGCCGATTCCACCTTCCTCTTCGACCATTGCCTGGTCAAGTCGGAGCGTTTCAACGGCGACATGGCCGGCTTCAGCCACTGCCTGTTCAACATGGAGCCTTATTTCGTTGATGTCCAAAGGAATTTCCGCATCGACAGCATCGCCTCGCCCGTCATCGGCACGGGCAACCCGCTGTTTGGCAACGAAGTGCCATACGATTTGGACGGCGTTTCAAGAGTCGGCGCACCTGATATGGGGGCGTATCAATATGTTCCGTGATATAAAAAATGTTTAGTTTTGCGCAAAATATAAAACAATGGATTACGAAGAAAACAATAATGACCCCACGTATGGTTTGCAGTATTTGAGAAGCATTCATGATGGAATGCCCAGTTTTGAAGACCTTCGTGCGGAGTATATTCAAAAAAAATTTGGCATCTGATCCATCGTAACTACTTGATTACTATCAACACCAAGGATTGTAGCAAAGCGAACCAAGATTTGATGAAAGTCATTTCTCCGAATGACTTTGCAAACAACTATTTGGCTTAGAGCGGCTAAAACATCATAGAATAAAGCGTCAAAGCATCTTACTCGGAAATGACAAGACGTAACCCAAACTCATTGCTCACAATGTCTGGGCTGTAAAAGCCTCGAAAAGGAACCCTGCAATTCCACTCACCAACGCTCCAACTACCACCACGCAACACACGAGCCGGACCATTTTGTGGTCCTTGTGGGTTAACAGAAGGAGAATCACTGTAATAATTACTACCATACCAATCATCACACCACTCCCATACATTGCCACACATATCATACAAGCCCAAAGCATTGGGCTGTTTTCCTTTCACCTCATGAGTTCTATTCTCGCTGTTACCATCATACCATGCCACATCGTTAATAGTATTACTTCCCGAGTAGTATGAGTTGACGTGATTATTGTTTCCTCCTCGCGCCGCATATTCCCATTCAGCTTCCGTAGGCAAGCGAAAGTTTTTTCCAGTTAGTTTGTTTAGCTTACGGATAAATTTTTGACAGTCTTCCCAACTAATCTTTTCTACAGGAAAGTTCTCTCCTTGCCATTCACTTTGGTTATTACCCATAACTGAATTCCACAAAGCTTGGGTAACCTCTGTCTCGCCCATAAAAAACGAGCTAACAGTCACGGTATGAATCGGACCTTGATCAGGAGCATCTATGTCGTTGCTGCCCATCTGGAATGCGCCTCCCTCGATGTAATTTAATTGATAGGTTACGCCAGGATTATCTCCTATAGTTATGTTCATCCTCTCAGGTTTCCCTCCATCATAAACCGTTCCTATGGAATAGTATGGCTTCTTGGGCCAAACAACCAACACTATGGCAAGCGAGACTAAAGCCAAGGCCAACGCTATCCATATGCCTTTCTTGCTTCTAACATTATCTTTATGAATTGAAGACGAGACTTGTTTAGCTATCTGAGGTTCATTCGAAACAGTTGCATCATCAGAATCGATCCGCCTGTTATTTGGAACCGATGCATTAAACGGACTCAAGGCTGGACGTTCGGCAGGTTTCTTTGCCAAATAAGGCATGAGGAAGTCTTGCCATTCAGTGGAAACGCCGCTGAAATCTAAAGGCTTGTAGACGATGCTCTCGCGGATCTTGAAGTCGCTCATGGTCGTGCTGTCGTAAGGCGCCTTGCCCGTCAGCAGATGCACGAAGGTCACGGCAAGCGAGTAGATATCGGACTGCGGCCCGAGGTGCTTGGCGTCGTCGACCTGTTCGGGGCTCATATACATCAAGGTGCCCAGCGTCGCGCCCGTATGCGTGATCGAGATGCTTTCCCTAATCTTGGCGATACCAAAGTCGAGCAGTTTGATGTTGCCTTTCTTGTCCAAAAAGATGTTTGAGGGCTTGATGTCGCGATGTACGATGCCTTGCGCATGGGTGTAGTTGAGGGCGTCTACCAGTTGGTTCCACCACTTCACCAGTTCATCGTTGTTGAAACGTCTCCCCTGCTTCATCATGGCCTTCAGGTCGTCGCCTTCAAGGTATTCCATAATGATAGTTGGGCGTCCGTCGATGGTGCCGTAGCCGTACACTTGTCGGATATTAGTGTGGTCGAGCTTGACCATTACCACGGCCTCATTGCGGAAGCGATCGACAATCTGCGTGTTGTGTGACAGGGCTTCGTTCAGTATCTTCACGGCGGCGGGCTTGCCAATCTCGTTTTCGGCATACCACACCTCGGCCATGCCGCCTACGCCTAGGAGCCGTTTCAGCTCAAAACCGTTGATTGTCTTGCCTTGCATATAAAAAAATGTTTATGATTGCTATTTGGAGACGCAATGCATTGCGTCTCTACATGATTAATAAACGACCTTCAAGGTCAGCGTCTTCTTGTTTCCGACGCCGTCGGTCACCACGACCTTCACGTTGTTGGTGCCGCGCTGGATCTTTTCGTCGAACTCATAATAAAGCAAGGCGTTCTTGGCATCATACTGGCCGAGCACCCACACGTCGTTGAGGTAGATGTCGTAGGTCTCGATACCCGTCATGTCGTCGGAGATTTTGAAACGCAGCGACTTGAGCGAGGTCACCGTCTCGTTGTTCTTGAAGTTGGTGGCCTTAATGGTCGGCGCCACTGAGTCGATCTTGATGGTGTATTCGCCCATCGAATAGGTCTTGACCTCCATCCAGCCATTCTGCATCTTGCCTCCCAATGACGAGACCTTGCCGTTACGGTCGATGTAGGCGATATACATCCTTCTCTCGTTGGCGTACTCTTCGTTGGGACGGATGCGCACGGTGAACTTCTTGAAGGTCGTCATCTCCTCGCTGCCGAAGCGGTAGACACGTGAGCAGCAGCCGTTCAGGTCACGTTGCCCCGTCTGGATCCACTCGTCGCGGAAGAGCGTGTTCCTTTCCATCACCACGCTGAAATTGTCGATGTTGATCTCCGAGTTGAGCGAGCCGTCAGCCGTGACGAAATACTCGCTGCGGCGGTGTTCGACAGGTGGAATCACCACGGGCTCGGTACCCACCAACAGGAAGCTTGCCGTGGAGGTGTTGCCGGCATAATCCGAAATCTTGAAGCAGACGTTCACGGTGTCGCCTTCGGCCACTGTCGCGATGCCGTTACGCAACGCAATCATGTGCAGACGGTTGTTCGGGTCGGTCTCGGTGCGCACATAGCTCGTCTTCTTTTCCTTGTAATGACGATAGTCCAAGAGGCTATTCACATAGCGCGGCTCGCTGTAGGAGAAGCTGTCGGCCTTCACCTGAAACGCCAACACGTCGTCGAGATAAAGCTCATACACGAAGGGGCCGTTCTTGTTGGTCGAGGTACCCACCTGGTCGTAAGTGCAGATGCCAAAGGCGATGTCACCGTTGGCATACACTATGGGTCTCTCTTTCAGGCTGTAGCGGCCCTGGCCACCGTCGACGACGGAGAAATACATGGGCTTGCCAGCACGTTCGAGTGACGAGCCCTCCCCCACAGGATAGGCCGAGACGCCTTGGATGAGCGGCCTCACCTTGTCTTCCACCTTCAGGCCGAAGAACAAGGGGTTGACAGGCTTCTCGCTCACCGTGTGGCGGATCTCGAAATGCAGATGCGGTCCGCCCGAGCCACCCGAGTTGCCCGAATAGCCGATCAAGTCGCCCACCTTGACGGGGAACTTGTCCTTGTCAAGATAGATTTGCGAGGTGAATTTCTTATTCTGGTATTGGTACTGCTTCACATAGCGCGCAATCTCACCCGAGAAACGTTGCAAGTGGGCATACACCGAGGTATAACCGTCATAATGCGTGATATACAGCACGTTGCCATAGCCATAGGGCGACACACCGATGCGACTGACATAGCCGTCGGCCACGGCATACACCTTCTTGCCCTCCACACCCTGTGTCTTGATGTCGATGCCGGCATGAAGATGGTTGGGACGCAACTCAGCGAAGGTGGCGGAGAGATAGATCGGGATGTCCAAAGGGTTGCGGTACTGAGGGAAATGCTCTTGAGCAACGAGGCCCAAGGCGGCCATACAGAGCAATACAGTCAGAAATGAACGCTTTTTCATGGTGAGAGATTCCTATTGGGTGAATAATTTGGGCAAAGATACGCTTTTTTATCTATTTTTGCATCGTTAAGCAACAAATAATGCGCCGAAAAACACGAAAAGAGAGATTCCTCGAATGGCTATCGAGACCCTACATGTTGGTGGTCTACAGGGTCATTGCCACCTTGATGGCCCTCAGCATCAGCCGTTGGCTTCTCTATCTGTTCAACCAGCAGTTTTTCCACCAGTTGAACCTCGGCGAGGCGCTGTCGTTGTATTTCCAAGGGATGCGTTTCGACCTTCCCGTCGTGGTGGTCATCAACCTACCCTGCATCCTCTATTATTGTTTCCCCTCGCGGCGCATCTACAACGAAGGCGGGCAGAGACTGGTCGACATCTTGTATGTCACCCTCAACGCCATCGCCATCCTGCTGAATTTCATCGACATCATCGGCTTCCATTTCTTCGCCAAGCACATCAGCATCGACTTCGTGAGGGTGCTGGGACGCTCCGACGAGGTGTCGTTTGGCGTGGTCAGGCAGGTCTTCTTCGACTATTGGTACCTGCTGGTGATCTTCATCCTCTTCGTGTTCATCATCAGCGTCGTAGCCAGGAGCACCCACCTCAAACGCCCGGAGAAAGAAGAGCCTTCGCGATGGCCGCTCCGGCAGGCTATCAGCTTGGCTGTCATGCTATTGCTCTCCTTCATCGCCTATAGAGGCGGGTTTCAGGCCGAGCCTATCACCATCCAGACCGCCATGCATTACACCGACCCTCAGAATGCGCCTATCCTGCTTAACACGCCCTTCAGCTTGGTCACCGACCGAGGTAACACAGCCACTGCCATCACCGACAGGCCTTTCGGCGACAGCCATTTCCACACCCAACTGGAGGCCAACCGTTTCATAGTCAGCGACAGCCTCAGAAGCGACACCCTGCCCGATAACGTGATGGTCATCATCCTCAAAAACGTGGGACAGGAGATGATAGGCTTCTACAACCCCGACCAGCGTTTCCCATTGACGCCTTTCATGGACTCGTTGTTTGCCCACAGCCTCACTTTCAATGGCATGACCAACAGCAGAAGGAGCCTTGAAGTGTTGCCTGCCATATTGGCCAGCCTTCCCCCGCTGATGGAGAACGACTTCGTCAGGTCAGACTACGCCGACAATGAATTCGACGCCTTCGGACAGCATCTGCAGACGCACGGCTACAACACCATCTTCATGCACGGGGGCAAGAACGGAGTGCAAGGCTTCGATGCCTTCTCGCGCCGTGCCGGCTTCAAGAACTACTTCGGTCGCATCGAATATGGCGACGACAGCGACTACGACGGCCAATGGGGCATCTACGACGGTCCCTTCCTGCAATATGCCGCCCAGACACTCAACCGTGTGCATGAGCCTTTTGCCGCCGCCGTCTACACCCTCTCTTCGCGCTATCCCTACAAGGTGCCGAAGACTTTCGAGCTGCCCGAGGACAGCTATTTCTGGACCGGTTTCGAGGAGACCGTCTATTACACCGACTGTGCCTTGCGCGACTTCTTCGCCACCGCCTCCAAGATGCCGTGGTTCGACCATACGCTCTTCGTCATCACCTCCGACTGCTCCAACACCGAGCATTTCCAGACCCGTTACAGCAACGTCTGGGGCATGTATTCCATTCCTCTGGCGTTCTATTATCCTGGAAGAATCGAGTCACAGCGTTGTGAGGAGATCGCCCAACAAATCGATTTGGGTCCGTCCATCCTCTCCGTCCTTGAAGTCAACGACACGCTGTTCTCCTTCGGGCGCAACCTGTTCGACACCCTGAGCGACCAGGCCTTCATCAGCTACTTCAACCTCACCTACCAGTATTGCGACGGCACCTATCTGGTGCAGTCCGACGGGCAGAACTCCTTCGGCATCTACAAGCCTCTCTTAGACCCCGAGTTGAGGGACAACCTCATCGACCGCCTGCAATGCCCCGATATTTTCGCGATACTTTACGACTTCCTCGCCGAGTACCACTACAGGATGGCCAACAATATGCTGAAGCCCGACTTCGAGGTACGCGATGCGACGATGAACGACACCCTCGTCGGCTGCGACACCATCATCATCAATAACGACACCCTCCATGAAACACAAGAGTGACAAGAACGGCACCGTCTATTCCACCAACCCCGACTTCGCCTTCGACTATGGCGAGGAAGAAGTCGTGACCCTTGAGCCTTCCAAGCAGAACCTCCGCGTGATGCTCGACAAAAAGCAACGCGGTGGCAAGAAAGTGACGCTCATCACGGGCTTCCAAGGCTCCGACTTCGAGTTGGCCCTCTTGGGCAAGGAACTGAAATCGGCCTGCGGCGTAGGCGGCAGCACCAAAGACGGAGAGATCCTGCTGCAAGGCGACTTCCGCGAAAAAGTGCTGGCCCTGCTGTTGCAAAAAGGATACACCAAAACCAAAAACAGCGGAATATAAACCTGGAATCATAAAGATATGATAGAGAAATATATAGAATTACTTTACGGCCTTGGCGAGAGCATGAAACTCAACCCTACTGCCTCGCACGCCCTGGCCGAGGGCATCGCCACGCTCACCCTTCTCATCGTGGGCATACTGCTCTATTTCCTGGCACGTTTCATCATGCTGAAAACCGTGCATGTCCTCATCAGGAAGACGCCCTCAAAATACGACGACCTGCTCATCAAGAACAAGGTGTTCATGCGCATCTGCCTGCTCATCCCGGCCATCATCCTCAAGTACTATCTTGACGACACCATGGCCGATTTCCCCGACGCTGCCGACATCATCATCAAGATCACGAAAATCTACGAAATCATTGTCTATGCCTCCATCGTGATGGCTTTGGTGAACACCGCGCATGAGCTATACAACTCGTTTGAGACCTCGAAGCTGAAGCCCATCGAAGGGTTGATACAAGTCATCAAGGGCGTCGTCATCGCCATCAGCGTGTTGCTCATCACCACCTTCCTCTTGGGCAAGAGCCTCAGCAGCATCGTCATCGGCTTGGGCACCCTCTCCGCCGTGCTCATGCTTATCTTCCAGGACTCCATCAAAGGCTTCGTGGGCAGCATTCAGCTGTCGATCAACGACATGCTTCGCATCGGCGACTGGATCGCCGTGGGTCCTGCCGACGGTACCGTGCTAGAAATCAACCTCACCACCGTCAAGGTGCAGAACTGGGACAACACCATCACCACCATCCCCACCTACACCTTGGTCTCGAGTCCCTTCACCAACTGGAGAGGCATGTCGGAGTCGGGCGGCCGTCGTATCGCCCGCAGCATCAACATCGACGTGAACACCATACGTTACTGCACGCCTGAGATGATAGAGAAATACAAGCATTATTCCTTGATAAGCGACTACCTCGAGCAGAAGCAGGAGGACATCGTGGAATACAACAAGGCCAACAACATCGACACGAGCGAGATCATGAACGGCCGTCAGCAGACCAACCTCGGCATCTTCCGCGCCTACATCAAGGCTTACCTCAACAACAACCCGAAGCTGAACCACAACCTCACCATGATGGTGCGTCAGCTGCAACCCACCGAGTTCGGTGTGCCCATGCAAATCTACGCCTTCAGCAGCGACAAGAAATGGGTCAACTATGAGGAAATCCAAAGCGACATCTTTGACCACATCATTGCGGCTGCGCCGATGTTTGATTTGAAGATTTATCAGAAACGTTAGTTTAGAGTTTAGAGTTGAGAGTTTAGAGTTGAGAGTCAGTTGTAAAGATTAGAGTTGAAAGTTGAAAGTTTAGCGTTATGGATGCTGGGGTTGTTTTCACGGAGAAGTATTTGAAGCTCATGTTCAAGTCGTTGCGCGACGCCACGCCCGAAGAGGTGCAGGCCGAGTTGGAGCATTGCCGCCGCGAGAACCGCAGGCCTGTGCGCGTGCCGCGCTATTTCAGGGGGTATTTCAAGGAGCAAGAGCCTTTCCATGCCTCGACGGGCTTCGAGATGCAGGTCTTCGGCCACGACGCAGGCACGCGCAAACTCATCCTCTACCTTCACGGCGGCGCCTTCATCTATCCGCCCGTTTTCTTCCACTGGCGTTTCCTGCACGACCTCTGCCTACGGACACATTGCGACGCGCTGCTGCCCGTCTATCCCAAGTCGCCGGAATACGACTGCGAGTTCTCCGTGAAGACCTTGTTGGAATACTACAGAAACCTCTCCGAATCGAGACAATACGACGAAATCCATCTCGTAGGCGACTCTGCCGGTGCTTGTCTCTGCCTTGTGGTAGCCCAGGAAGCCCACAAAAACGGTTGGCAGAAGCCGAAGACCTCTATCTTGCTCTCACCGTGCGTCGACTTGAGCCACACCAAGGAAAAGGACATGCGTGCCTTGCAGGAGAAAGACACCATGCTTCAACTCAACCGTGTCGTCACCTTGAACGCCATCTGGCAGGGACAGTTGGACGCCAAGCATCCTTGGGTCAGCCCCGTCTTCGGCGACTTCAGCGGTGTCGACAACCTCAGCGTGTATTATGGTTCAGACGAGATCCTCCAGCCCGACGACCTCTTCCTCAAGGAGATGTACGAAAAAGCCGGCAAGACCGGCCATTTCTTTGAGTTCGAAGGGATGTTCCACACCTTTGCCATGTTCCCGATACCGGAAGGGTTTAGGGCGGTTAGGATGATGGTGAAGGATATCAGGAAATATCAAATCCATTGATGGTTTTTCCTTGCATAGCTTTTTACATGATCGTTTTTTCAATTTTGCGTCATATTCTTACCATTCAAAAACTATATTCCCTTGTTTGTCAATGTAATAATACTTGTCACCAAGCCGCACTTTGGCCAAGCCTTTGGAAAAATTATATGCATTGGAATATTTAGCCTCAATGACCATCTTTCCAGAATGGTCAATATAGCCATATTTCTCATCTACTTTCACATAGGCCAAGCCATTTGAAAAAGCACCAGCATTTTCATACTTCAGATCAACAACCACTACCCCTGTATTATTAATATAGCCATATTTATCATTAATCCTTACCCAAGCCAGCCCTTCACAAAATTGTCCAGCGGCATCATATTTAGTGCCAATCACCATAGTCCCAGTATTGTTGACAAAACCAAACTTTCCGCGAATGCCAACTCCCGCCATACCTTCATGAAAATAATAATGAGCCGCATCATATTGCATATTGACAACAATCTTTCCCGTTGTGTCTATGTAACCATACTTGCCATCGATACCAACTCTTGCCATCCCTTCACTAAAGTGTTCTACAGTTGTAAAACGAGGAACGATGACAATCTTCCCTGTGTGATCCATAAAACCATACTTGCCATCAATTTCAACATACGCCAAGCCTTCATAGAAGTACCCAACATTATCAAAAACCGGATTAATGACTGTTTTTCCTTGCGTATCGATAAAGGCCCACTTGTTGTCAATTTTAACTTTTGCCAAGCCATCGTAATAATTATTCACATATCCATATTGTGAGTAGCCCAACAATGTTCCAAATCTGTCAACGTAACCAACTTTACCATCATACTTTATCCATGCCAAGCCATCGTAAAACCGATTTGCTGCATTCTCGAATCGTGGTTCGATGATTTGATATCCCATTTTGTTGATGAAACCGTATTTGCCATTCACCCTAACCCTTGCCAATCCTTCATAAAAATCTTCAGCAGCTTCATATATGGCCTCAATGACTTTATTCCCTGACTGGTCGATAAAACCATATTTGCCATTATTACCATAAATGAATAATTCGGTATTTAACAAGAAGTCAATCTCTCTATCGACAGCCTCTTTTTCAGCACAACCAACACTATCAAAACTATAGTAATGGAAATCTGTCAACTGGTGCAAGCGGGCAACAGCTGCCATAGTATCGTCAGCAATGCTAAATCTAATCAGTTCCTTGTCAACGATGGCCCTGATATTGCACACGTAGAGAGAATCCAACGAATCACATTTCCTCATTCGCGTTGCAAATTCCAAAGAGTCAGGGCTTTTCAGCTCCAACTCCTTCATCGCTTGCAGTGCTTGGATGTAATTATCAAATCCGTAATTCAGGGAATCGACAGCAGAAGTATAATTTTCTCCAATTGTATCAATATTGAATGCACCATATATCCGTTCCGATTCCGAAATCCATTGGTCGATTTGCTTGTAGGGGTCTCTCATAAGGAGCCAAACGACAACGGCTGCAGCAGCCAATAAAATTACGGCCAAGGCAATCCAAAGGCCTTTCCTGCTCTTGGGTTTGTCGGAAGACTCAGACGCAGGAGTCTTTTTTGTGGGTTCTTTTCCCTCTTTCTTGGCAACAGGCTCTCCTTTTTGAGAGACTTGAGGCATTGGTTTCTCAGGTGTCAGAGTTTGTTTTTCCTCCATATCAGCAACCGTGCCGTCTTCATCAACTGATACTGCTTCGGTGAGCGCGGCAGAGAAGTGGCGCAAGGGCGGACGCTGGTCGGCCTCCTTATTTAAATAAGGTGTCAGGAAGCGTTGCCACTCGGCAGGCACTTTGCTCATGTCGACGGGCTTGGTGACGATGCTCACCTGTATGTCGTAGTCGCTGCTTGTCGAGATGTCGTAGGGTGCCTCGCCCGACAGCAGATGCACGAAACTCACCGCGAGCGAGTAGACATCCGACGGGGTGCCGACACGCTTGGGGTCTTTCACCTGCTCGGGGCTCATGTAGATACGAGTGCCGAGGGTGGAACCGGTCTGCGTGCCAGTGGTGGTGTCGGTCACCTTGGCAATACCGAAGTCCAACAGTTTGGCATTGCCATTTTGGTCGATGAAGATGTTGGACGGCTTGATGTCGCGATGCACCACGTCCTGGGCATGGGTGTAGTTGAGTGCGTCGGCGAGTTGGTTCCACCATTTTTCCAGTTCTTCCTCGGTGAAACGCTCTCCGCTTTTCATCTTCATCTTCAGGTCGGTACCATCGAGGTATTCCATGATGATGGCGGGACGGTCGTCGACATTACCATAGCCGTACACCTTGCGGATATTGGGGTGGTCAAGTTTCACCATCACCTTGGCCTCGTTGAGGAAGCGTTCCTGCATCACAGGGTTGTGAGCCAGCATCTCGCTCATGATCTTCACTGCCGCCTTCATGCCGATTTCGTTCTCGGCATACCACACCTCGGCCATGCCGCCCTTACCGAGCATCCGTTGAAGCACAAATCCGTTGACTGTCTTGCCTTGCATAACCTAAAAGATTACTGTTTCACAAACTGAGCGTCGCACTTCGGGTTGGGGCATTTGCCTTCGGCCTCGAGTTTCTTCCAGTGCGTGGTGAAAGGATACTTCATGCCGCATTTCGGGCAGCAGTATTTCTTTTGGTACTTGATCTGAATCTCGGTGATTTCCTCGTTCAACTTTTCGCTGGCGGAGCTACTCTTGCCCATGGTCAGGATACCGACCACACCGCTCAACACGGAGCCTAACGACATAGAAACGATACGGAGGGTCATATCCTCAAACACACACAAGAACACAAGACCTATCACTGCCGGAATCAAGGAAGCAAGAAGTTTGGGCAATTGCGATGACTGGGTTGTCTTTTTCTTCAGCTCTGCCACTTCGGCCTGATAGTTCATATACACCTGCTTGAGGTCTTCGAACTCCTTGGTGTAATCGGTACGCGCCTTCTTTTCGGCCATACGGCAGGAGTCGAAGATCTTCTTCATGTCGAGTTGATAACACTCATCGCCGCCCTTGCCGCCAAGCCACACGATGTCGTTCTCAGTGACTTTGGTCTTGGCAACCCGCTTGCCGTTGACATAGGTGCCGTTGGTCGACTCATTGTCTTCGATAGTGGCTACACCATCGTGCCAAAAGAGCGTGGCATGCTTACGGCTCACCAATTTACAATTTGAAGGCACAATTAGGATGTTGTTGCCTTCGACTTCTTTTCCAATTTTAATATCTATATCCATAGCTGTTTGTTATTACTTTCTGACTCCATTGCTCCATCTCTCCATGGCAGGGGCACCGTCATAGGGCAGGTATAGTACCGTTCCGTCCCTCTGTCCCCCTTTCCAGGTACCTAGCCACAGGTCGCCGTTGCTCTGCATGAAGATGCCTTTGCCCTCGGGCTGTTCGTTCTCGACTTCACCCAGATAATAGTTGCCGTTTCCCTTGTCGATGCAAATGAACTTATAGTTGCCGTATCCTGACATAGGATAGGTGCCCACCGGGCTGTCGTCGACAAATTGGCCGTAATAGATGAGGTTGCCGGCGCGGTCGTAGCAAGTGCCTTCGCCCGACTTGACCCCGTTCTTGAATGGACCGACATAATAGGCACAGTCAGGGCAATTGGACACCTCATAGCCGTCGCGCACCACGAGTATGCCCCAACCGTCACGCTCACCCTGTCTCCAGTTGCCGAAGTAGCAGGTGCTGGAGCTCCAATAATAGATGCCCAGTCTTGACCTTTCACCAGCATTGAGACAGCCCTTGTAAATGTCCTCCTCATAGGTCTCGGTGGGCATCTCAAGACATCTGGCCAGAGCCTGACGCCAGCCTGCGCTTGAGAGGGCATAGTCCTTGCCGTTCAGTGTAAACTCTGTGGTGTAGAGCAGCACATCATCATACCAAATGTCAAACCGGTATGTACCTGGATCGAAGACACTGGCTTGGCCGTTACCAAAGCCAGCCAGATACGTTGAGTTGTTGCGACCCGGATCCACATACATACCGTTATAGAACGAGTGCATGAGCGACCCGTTAGGATGGATGATTTGGCAATACAGGAGCGTCACTTCCCTTTCGTCGCTCAAGCGGCTGTTGTAGATCAGCTTAGGCACCAAGAACCTCATATCCGAGGCATACAGCATGGAGCCGAAATCGTCTTTCATCACGATGCCGTCGATGTCGTAAGCATTGCCGAACTGCACACTCATGGATGCCTTGTCCATGAAGCCAGTCAGTTGTGCTTCTTCCCTCTCACGCTTACGTTGTTCGCGTTCGGCGATGGCGCGCTCCAACTCGCGTTTCTTGCTCCGTACCTGTGTCACATACCTTCCGTTGGGATAGTTGGCCAGATACTCATCGCATCCACTGATGGTATTGCAGCGGCTATAGGCGATGTTCTCCCTCGCTGTCTCATTGGCGGCAGCCCATTGGGCCAACAGCATGGTCCTCCGCTGCTTGACTTCGTTGTAATGTCTGCCGTTGGGAAAACGGTTCATATAGGCTTGAAGGACATTCGGGTCGTTCGAATCCTTGCACTCTTCCCAAGCAGCCGACTCATCGGAATCGGCCATCCTTCTCCTGCATTCTGCCAATCGGGCAGCAGCACCTCCATAATCGCTTTGGCAATTTTCGATGACATCCTGATACATTTTGGCTGCTAACTCATACTTACCCATATTAAAAAGAGTCTCAGCCGCATTGTATTTGCTTTCACAATTAACGCCTTGTATTGTTCCTTGGGACAAGCCGAAATGAATTATGCCAAAAAGGCTGATGGTCAAGAGTATATATTTCTTCATAGAACTTGTTTTTAAGATTGTCTTTGTGGTCTCTGGATGGATAATGCATCGCCCTGTTCAGACTGTTTGATGAGATTCTTCACCAAGCCCAGCTTCTCGCGGAGGCCGACATAATAAGGATTGTCCTCATCGGCAGAACCTCTTCTGATCTGATCGCTAATACAGCTCGACAACAGCAGTTCAGCTTTATGCAGTTTCGATTTGAACTCGGTGTATTTTCTGCTGTATTGGGGCACCAAACCCGTCTTATCGAACACACTCCGCTGCTCCATTTGCTCGATCTCTTTCAGAAGATCCAAGGCTTGGAAAATCAAGAGTTCGTTGGCCACATTGTTATTCCTATCCTGATCCATGTTTTCCAGGGGCATGGCTAGGGCGTTCACCTTCTCTGTATACCTCTCTGTAAGTATCTGGATCTGCATCTGTTGCCTCTGGTTCTGCGAAGTCAACACCCATGCCAGCACACCACCTAAGGCGAGCACCAAAACAGATAACAAGACTACCCAAAGCGTTCTTTTCTTGTGGCTTTTTTGTGCCGTTACCGGTTGTGATTTCACTTGTGCAGGCTGGCGTTTCGGCGAAAGCGTCTTGGCGTCATCATCAAAGGGAGAGCTCCAGTCTTTCTCAAAGCCATTGCCGCCCACCATGGTCCCTTCGTCATCGTCAACGACAGGACGTTGAGGAGCCGGCTGTGCCTTGACGCCTATGCTTAAGGGGTGCAAATCGGGTCGTTGAGCAGGCGTCTTGTTCAGATAGGGAGTCAACGTATCGACCCAGAACTTCGGCAATGTGGAGATGTCGAGAGGTTTGTACACAATCTGTTCGCTGATCTCGAAGTCGCTGCTCGAGTCGCTGTCATAAGGGGCCTTGCCAGACACCAGATGGACGAAGGTCACCGCAAGCGAATAGATATCGGTATGATAATCGATGCTCTTGCTGTCTTTCACCTGCTCGGGGCTCATATACATGAGCGTGCCAAGCTTCTGCCCCGTCTGGGTGGCGCTGATGCTCTCACGCACCTTGGCGATGCCGAAGTCCAGCAACTTCACGTTGCCTTGCTTGTCGACGAAGATGTTGCCAGGCTTGATGTCGCGGTGGACAATCCCTTTCTGATGGGTATAGTTGAGCGCATCGACGAGTTGGTTCCACCATTTCTTCAACTCCTCATCGGAGAAGCGTTGTCCGCGTTTCATCCTTGCCTTCAAGTCGTTGCCTTCAAGGTATTCCATGACAATGGCGGGACGACCATCGATCTCGCCATAGTCGTAAACCTGGCGGATGTAAGGATGATTGAGTGCCACCATCACCTTGGCCTCAGTGTAGAAACGGGGTTTGATGTTGTCGTCGGCACGGAATTTTGAAAGCAGCACCTTGACAGCCGCAGTCTTTCCTAACTTGTTCTCGGCAAGCCACACTTCAGCCATGCCGCCCATGCCAAGAAGCTCTGTGAGCGTATATCCGTTAATGTTTTTTCCTTGCATGGTAGGCGTTTACACTTTAGCCACAATCAGGCCGAGATCGAATTTGCCGAAGAGATCAGGAGTCTGCGAATGGTTTCTCCTGGCGGCATCGTCTTTCACCTTGTGGTAGACATAATAATAAAGTTCCTGGATGGTGACAAAGCGGTTATGGTCGGTATTGGCCTCACCTGCCAGACCTTTCATCAGGTAATAGGTGAACAGCCCTTGATGCAGGTCGGGGGCTTCCAAGGACGTCTCGTTGCCCTTGCACGACATCATCACAGCGATATTCGTGTTGGACGAGGCATTCCTGCCTCTGTCCACGTTTCTCCGGAAATTACCTCTTGCGCTGTTGTCCCTCATACTTCCAGCGAAGCAGGCGTCGGCAAACAAGAGCTTGGTATCACACTTGGCCATCCTGAAAATCGCCTTCACGTCGCTGAAGTCCAGCATATTGTCGCCATACTCGGTGACATCCCACGGGAGGAAACACCCACGGTCGCCATGGCCCGAGAAGAAGAAGATGACGCGGTCATTTTTCTTCGCCTTGGCAAACAAGGCCTTGCCCTTGGCGATGATATTGGCCCTGGTGGCTTGGCTGTCGACGAGTAGGCAGATATTGATGGCAGGGATGGAGCCACCCTTCGGTGACTTCAGGAAGGCGGCAAAACGCATGGCGTCGCTGACCGTGTACGAAAGGTCGCCTTCATACTCCGAGAAGTTCTTGTAGTCGGCCACGCCGATGATGAGGGCATAGGTATTTTCGTATGCCCAGGCCCTGACACCCATCCCCATGAGCGCCAGAAACAGTATGATGAGTCTTTTCTTCATTGTGATTCAGTTTAAAGAGTTAATTTCCGCCAGCAGGCTGTTCAACATTAGGGTCACCACCGGCGTTGTTCTGAGCGGGTGAATTAACGACAGGGCGTTGATTGTTATTCGGTTGATTGTTGTTTTGTTGAGGCTCATTACCTCCACCACCTTGCTGTCCTTGCTGCCCCTGCTGAATGGCGTTTTGCACACCCTGCTGGATTTGCTGATTCGGATCCTGGCCATTCTGCTGCTGTTGTCCTTGCTGAATGGCATTTTGGACATTGTTGTTGATATTCTGGTTGGAGCTGGCAGGAGTGCCACCGTCATCATCGGTTTTCCGTTCCGGTTCGGTATTAGAATCATTGGTGTTTGAATTCGTTGAAGGTCCACTCGTGTTCCTCTGCAATTGTTCAAGCTTCCGTTGCACTTTAGTTACATAGCGACCATCGGGATATTTCATCAGATAGGCTTGGCAGCCCGCTATCGTCGAACATTTCCTGAAGGCTTCGTCTTCGAGAAGTATATCTCTCTGTTTTCTTACCTGAGCCACATAGCGGCCGTTGGGATATTTCGCCAAATATTTGTCGCAACCCGAAATCGTGTTGCATTTTCTGTACATTTCGTCCTCAGCTCTCAACTGGGCTTCCTCCTCTTGACGGCTCAAATCCTCTGGGTTGATGACACTGCCAACTGGCTCTTGGATTTCCACTTCATCGACTTTATTCTCTGGTTCGATGGGGGTTTCTACCTGTGGGTCAGGCGTAACGGGTTTGGGTTCTTCCTTCTTACCATTTCTCAGTAGCAAGAAGATGGCAACGCCTAGAGCGAGAACTAGGGCAATCAGCAGCGGAATCAGGAAACGCTTGAAGGAACTGCCTTCACCAGAGCTTGAGCGCGTAGGCTGCGGCGCTGCACGATGCGGCGCAGGCTGCGGGTTGGGACGGAACTCCTGTGCAGGAGCCTCCTGAACAGGTTGGGCGACCGAAGGTTGGGGTACGGACGGCTCCTCGGTGACTTCCTGGTTGTCTTTCAAGAACTGCTGATAGTCGGCCTCTACCTCAGCGAAGGTGGTCCATTCCAGCTCATCGTTATTGCCGAAGTTGATGGCATCGCCCTCCTCGATTTCGGCGATAAGGGCAGTGTTGTTGTCCTTCGACTTGATGGCGCACTGCTGACGCAGTTTCTGGCATTTCTCCTCGAAGCTCAACGAGGGGTTGGAGAAAAGTTGGACCAGTTCGAGGTCGCCCCAGCCTTCCACCACGCCGTCGGAGCAGAGCATAAAGATGTCGCCGGCCTTCAGTTGGTCGATCTTCACGATAGAGGCGCTGGCGATCTTGCCCTCACGTTGGGCCATGATGGCTTTGGCGATGCGGTTCGACATGGGATGGAACCTACCGGCCTCGATGGTGATTTCGTGAGTGCGCATCAACTCGCCGACCAGGGAATGGTCCCAAGTGTGCCACAACTTCTGTTCCGAGGGGCGGAAGAGATAGATGCGGCTATCGCCGATATGGGCGGCATACCACACGTCGGGTGTGATGAAGACGCCCGTGAAGGTGGTGCCCATCTTCTCCAGTTCGGGTTCATTCTCCAAGAGCCCGTTGAGATCGGTTTGCACTTTGTTGAGTTGTTGCTGTATGTCCATCTTGCCGAGCGGACGGGGCTGCTCGAAAGCTTGGAGCATGGCATCGACCACGAACGCCGAGGCACGTTCACCTGACACATGGCCACCGATGCCGTCGCAAACGGTCAGCAGGCCGGGCTTGAAACCGACACTGTCTTCGTTATTGCTTCGTTTCCCTTGTTGGGAAAAATTCTGAATCTTCATAGTATGTTGGTTTTTAATTGTTTATTCCATTTCATCACCATTCCAGCGTCCTGTGGTCATCGAACCGGTGTAAGGCATATAGATGCCATAGCCGCTGCGTTCACCGTCAGCCCAAGGGCCATACCACATGCCACCTTCCTTCCACACGAAGATGCCCATACCATGGCGCTCGCCGTTCTTGGTCTCTCCGATGTAGAAATTACCGTTGGTGTATTCCTTGATCTCGAACTTATAGATCGAGTAGCCCGACGAAGGATAGGCATCGGTGGGCCTTCCGTTCGAGAACTCGCCGTAATAGAGCAGGTTGCCGTATTTGTCGTAGCAAGTGCCCGTACCTGACTTCTGGCCGTCGTTCCAGTCGCCGACGTAGATCACGCAGTCGGGACAGTTATTGATGGTACTCGTTTCCGTGAAATAGATGCCCATACCGTTGCGGGAGCCTGAGCTGTATCTGCCGATATGGAAATCACCGCATTCCCAATAGTAGATACCCAAACCCGAGCGAATGCCGTTGCTGTTCAGCTCACCTTTATACATGTCGTTCTCGTAGGTCTTAGTCGTATAGGTCAGGCATTTCTTGAGTGCCGCCAGCCAATTGCCTCTTCTAATGTCGCGGCCACCGTTGTTGTTATTGTTATTATTGTTGTAACCGTTGTAATTATTGTTGTCGTCGGTACCACCCGAGCGCAGGTCGTTGTTATTGTTGTTATTGTTGTTATTGTTGTTGTTGTTCCGATTGGGGTTGTTAGGCCTACGGCCGCTGGTGCCGCCATCATTGCCGCCCCAGGCACTGGCTTCCAACTCGTTCAGCTTTGCCCTGACTTGCGAAGCATAACGTCCGTTGGGATACTGGCGCAGATATCTGTTGCAGCCTTCGATGGTGGTACATTCAGCATAAGCCCTGTCCTCTTCATTCCTCTGTTGGGCCGCCGCCAAGGTGTTGCGCTTATTCTGCACGCTCTGCACATAGCGTCCGTTGGGATAAGCTCTCAGATAGGCGTCGCAGGCCTCCACCGTGGTGCAGGCATTGAAAGCCGCATCTTCCTTGATCTTATTGTTGCAGTCCGTCAGCCTAGCGTCCACACCGCCGTAGTTGTTGCCACAGTCTTCCTTGATGAGCTGATACATCCTCGCGGCCTTTTCATATTCACCGTTGCTGTAGTATTGGTTGGCTGCCTGAAGCATGGCCTCACAGTCGCTTTGTGCCCAGACGATAGCCGGAGCGGCCATCAGACACAACAGGATTATCCATGTTTTTCTCATGTCTTTCACGTTTATAAGGTTAGTTTTCGTTGTTTCTCGGGTCGATGTTGATGGCGATGGCGCTACCGCCTTCCGATTGTCTTAGTATCTCACGTATCAGGTCAAGCCTGTCTTTGAGTTCGATGCAGAAGTTGTTGTCTTCGAGACCCAAAAGCACCTGCTTTTGGTACTTGTTGTTGACCAACTCCTCGCACTGTTGCAGATTCTTCCTGAAGGTCTCAAATTTTTCCTGGAAAACAGGTGTGACGTTCATCTCCTTGAAGCTATCCCCTAGCTCGATCTTCTCGACCTCCTGCAATGCCAACAATGATTGGATGATGAAATGCTTGCTGGCCTCGTTACCGTCCCTGTCCTTGATCATGTTGCCAAGGCAGCGGTCGCACATATCCACTTTTTCGTTGTACACGCCCGCAAGTCTCTCAATTCTCTCTTTTTTCTCCTGGTTTTGCTGCAAAATCAGGTAAGTGATGCCTCCGCCAAGCAACACCACCAAGGCGACAAGGATCCAAATCCAGCCTTTCTTCTTAGGTGCATTGGTGTTTGAAGCCACAGGGGCATTGGCTTTGGGTGTGCTTGAGCCACCCATGGCGTTCAGCCTTTGCTCCAGGTCGTCATCGTCGCCGAAAGGATTCTCGGGCTGGTTGTAGAAACCTGGACCGTCGACCGAGGTCGCGTCGCTGTCGTTATTGCTATTGCCAACCCTGTTTTGGACGGGCTGAGGGGCATCCACAATCTCATGCAGTTCGGGACGTTGGTCGACCTCTTTGTTCAGATAAGGCGTCAGGAAGTCACGCCAGAAATCGGACACGCCGTCGAAGTCGAGGGGTTTGTAGACGATCTGCTCGCTGATCTCGAAATCGCTACTGGTGTCGCTGTCGTAGGGCTTCTTACCCGATACCAGATGCACAAAGGTCACTGCCAACGAGTAGATGTCGGTGCGATAGTCGATATGCTTGCTGTCTTTCACCTGTTCGGGGCTCATATACATCAGCGTTCCGAGCTTCTGTCCCGTCTGCGTCGAGCTGATGCTCTCGCGCACCTTGGCGATGCCGAAGTCGAGCAACTTGGCATTGCCTTCACTGTCGATGAAGATATTGGCCGGCTTGATGTCGCGGTGGATGATGCCGCGCTTGTGCGTGTAGTTGAGGGCCGACGACAATTGGTTCCACCATCTCTTGAGTTCCTCGTCGGTGAATACCTGACCTCTTTTCAGTCTATCCTTCAGGTCGGAGCCGTCGAGATATTCCATGACGATGACGGGGCGACCGTCGATTTCGCCGTAGTCGTACACTTGGCGGATGTTAGGGTGGTTGAGGTCGACCATTACCTTGGCCTCGGTATAGAAGCGGGTGTTGACGTTTTCGTCTTGGCAGTATTTTGGAAGAAGTAGCTTGACTGCAGCCTTCTTGCCCAGTTTATTCTCGGCGTACCACACCTCGGCCATGCCGCCGGTGCCCAAAAGCCGTTGAAGCTCAAATCCATTGATTGCTTTACCTTGCATGATTTCTATTATTGATGATTATTCTTGTTTCTATTGTAATTGCTATTTTAATGGCGCAAATATAATAAAATTATTGTATCCTATAATTACAAGCCAGCAGGCTGTGTAGGCTGATCAACATTTGCTCCAGGATGATTTATCCCAGGATGCGGGGTATTTCCAGCATTTTGCTGTCCCTGTTGAATGGCATTCTGCACATTATTCTGGATCGGCTGAACCGGGATACTGCCAGCATTTTGCTGTCCCTGTTGAATGGCATTCTGAACATTATTGTTGCTTTGTTGGTTGGGGGTTCGTGGGTCTTCTTCAGCCTGATGCTGCGATTCTGCAGGAGCAATCGCGTTGCCTTCAGATTCAGGTTCAATCGCATTTTCTGCGGGGATTTGAAGACCCGCTTCCCGACCAGGAATCGTATTGAGGATGGGGGATTCTTCTAGTATTGGGAGTATTTCACTGGAATTGTATGGATCTGTTTCATGCATCCTACCACCCATAGTAAGCCACAACAGCAATACAACCGCCATGGCTATTAATGCCAAGGCAATCCACGCTCTCTTCTTCCTTTTCTTTTGGGGTTGTTTTTCAGCTCCGTACTTCGGCTCCGACTCCGTCCGAGGTTTAGGTTGTGATGGCCGCGCACCACCTATCTCAGTCTCATCAGCAGCAGAAGCAGCAACATCATGGAAATGCTGCAACTCGGGACGTTTGGCCGGGTCTTTTTCCAAATAAGGTGTCAGGAAAGCGGCCCAATCCTCGGGCACGCCGCTCAGATCCAATGGCTTGTACACGATCTGCTCACTGATATCGAAGTCACTGCTCGTCTCCGTATCGTAGGGCTTCTTTCCCGTGATGAGGTTGACGAAGGTCACTGCCAGCGAATAGACATCCGTGCGGTAGTCGATGTGTTTACTGTCCTTCACCTGTTCGGGGCTCATGTACATGAGTGTGCCAAGCTTTTGGCCCGTTTGGGTCGAGCTGATACTTTCGCGCACCTTGGCGATGCCGAAATCAAGTAACTTGATATTTCCTTGATAGTCCACAAAGATGTTGCCTGGCTTGATATCACGATGTACAACGCCTTTCTGGTGCGTGTAGTTGAGTGCATCGATGAGTTGGTTCCACCATTTCTCCAAATCGGCCTCGCTGAACCGTTGCCCGCGTTTCATCCGCTCCTTCAGGTCGTCGCCTTCGAGGTATTCCATCACGATGGCGGGGCGGCCGTCTATCTCACCGTAGTCGTACACTTGTCGTATATTCGGATGGTTAAGACCCACCATCACCATGGCCTCCGTGCGGAAGCGCGACATCACATTCTGGTCCTCGCAGAGCTTGTGCAGCAAAATCTTCACTGCCGCTGTCTTCCCGATATTGTTCTCTGCATACCACACCTCTGCCATGCCGCCCTTTCCGAGCAGCTTCTTTAGCGTGTATCCGCTTATGACTTTGTCTTGCATATCTTGCATATTATGTGTTTTTTTCATCAACTACCAGCCATACTAAGGTGATAGCTATTTTAAGGCGCAAATTTATGAAATAATTCGATGTGTTCGACATTTTTACCAATCATAATTGTAAAATCTCCTTTTTCAAAATGCCAGCCTTGTTCCGTCGAAAAGACCGAGAGGTCGCGGGCGGTGAGATAGAAGGTCACTAGACGGGATTCTCCTTTTTCTAGGTGAACACTTTGAAAGCCTTTTAACAATTTGGAAGGCGGTGCAATAGATGCCACCTCGTCGCGGACATAGAGCTGAACTACCTCATCACCGTCGCATGAGCCGGTGTTGGTTATGGTGCAGGTGACTTTACAAATGGTATCCTGATGGGATAGGCATTCAATTTGCAAGTCACTGTACTCGAATTGGGTATAACTCAGGCCGTAGCCGAAAGGAAACAGTGGTTGGGTGGATTCCTCAACATAGTCGCCAATGGTGGGCTGGGAATAATACACGGGAATCTGTCCCACCGAACGCGGCACCGAGATAGGGAGACGACCCGCGGGATTATAATCTCCCCAAAGGATGTCGGCCAAGGCGGAACCGCCTTCCATGCCGGGATACCACAGCGTCAGCAAGGCGTTGCTCTGCTCAAAGGCGAGGCTCATGTCCAAAGGCCGACCTTGGATGTATACGGTCACGACAGGCTTGCCTGTGGCATAAATCCGTTGCATCAACTCCTCTTGTCGGCCCAGCAGTTTCAATGTGGAGCGGTCGTAACCCTCGCCACAGTCCATGTCGGAGAGGTGCTCGTCGACGATGGCGGCGCCTGTGTCTTCGTAGCTCGTCTTGAAGTCGCGGGCGGAGGAGCCTCCCACCACCAAGACCACCACGTCGGCGGCCTTGGCGATGCGCACGGCTTCGTCGATGTCGGCATCGTTCTCGTCGCGTATGGCACAACCTCGGGCATAGGTCACCTCTGCCCTACCCTTGTCGCGAAGGCCTTCGAGCATGGTCACAATGCGGTCGGGATCTTGTGGGGCGGTGTAGTCACCCAGTTGGTTGTACATGTTGTCGGCATTCGGCCCGATGACTGCGATTCTATGAATTTGTTCGCCAAAAGGCAGGATGCCGTCGTTCTTCAGCAAAACGGCGGATTCTAGGGCGACCTGTTTGGCTAATTGAGTACTCCCTCCGGTGCCGACACCCACTTCCACCATAGCCTCGTCAACATAAGGATTATCGAATAGGCCAAGGTCATATTTCAATTGCAGCACATGGCACACGGCGCGGTCGATGTCGGCTTCGGTGACGAGGCCGCGTTGCAGGGCTTCTTTCAAATAACCGCCGTAGTTATAACCACCCAAGTCGATGTCAACACCCGCCTTCAAGGCCATAGCAGCGGCTTCGGCAGGGTCGGCGGCCACATGTTGCGTGGCATAGATGGCATTGACGGCGTTGAGGTCGGAGAAGACCACACCCTTGAAGTCCCATGAGTTACGTAGGATCTCTTGCAACAGCCACTGGTTTGCAGAACACGGCACGCCGTCAATCGTGTTGTAGGAGGTCATCACGGATTGTGCGCCGCCTTCTACAATTGCCCTTTCGAACGAAGGCAGATAGTCCGTCATCAGGCGGTTTGGGCCGACATCGGCAGTGGCGGCATTGTGACCTCCTTGCGGGATGCCATAGGCAGCCAGATGTTTCAAGGTAGCGCAGACATGCTGCTGCATGCCTTTCACGATGGCAGCACCCAACACACCCGAAAGGTATGGGTCCTCGCCCATCGTCTCCTCCACCCTCGACCAACGCGGGTCGCGAGCGATGTCGAGGACGGGGCCATAGCCAATATGAGCGCCTTGCAGGCGCACCTCGCGTCCCATCACCTCGCCCATCTGCTCCAACAGCGCAGGGTCCCAAGTGCTAGCTTGGGCTATGCCCGTCGGGAAAACGGTCGTCCCCACCGCCATGTGGCCGTGGGGCGTCTCCTCACAAAACAACATAGGGATGCCAAGGCGCGTATTTTCCACCGCGTGGCGTTGCATCATGTTCAATAGCCTCGCCGACTCGCGGGGCTGCAGGCCTGTCTCCACAGTTTTCCTTGACCATGGGTCGGCGCGAAGCACTGCCCAGCAGGAGCCGAGCGGAAGGGTGTCCATCCTGCCGACGAAGTCGTCGGCCAGCCAAAGGGAGTCGCCGTCCTTGCCGTAGAAGTTGAAGCCTATGGGACAGGTCAGCTGACCGCACTTCTCCTCGAGGGTCATTTGCGACAGCAACGATTCAACGGGGTCTTGCTTCTTAGCACAAGAAGAAAACAATAGACAGACAATCAACAGAAACGACACGAACACACCTTTTGCCGTCATGGCGGACAAGGATCCGCCATCTCCCGAGCGTGAAGACGTACCCCTATTGCGCAGGGGATCGCGGGTCAAGCCCGCGATGACGGTTAGGGGATGATGTGGTCGTGTCATGTTGATACAAGGGTTACACCAAATGTCCAATCAGTTCCTCGCGCTCGCCAGGGAGCATGTCGATGACGGGGATCTCCACCATCGTGTAGCAGCCCGGTTGCAGGCGCATCGTGGCGCGGGCCACGTTGACCAACACTTGACCCGTCAAAGCAGGGTTGTTGATGCTCATATTGAACTCCATGCGTTGGTTCTGCGTCTTGCCCGACACGCCCTTGCGCACCAAGTTGACCCCATGACCCATGTCGCGGACGGCATCGACGCTGTCGACGGCGAACACATGGGTCTCGTCGCTGGCGAAATACGGGTCGGCCTTGATATCGGCGGTCACCTGCTCAAGGGTGGCACCATCTTCAAGCTCCACATACACCATGCGACGGTGAATGCCTTCGCCCAACGGGATGGTCATCGAGAGGGCGTTCTTCACGCCTTTCTTGGAACGCACGCAGACGCTGTGGCCCATCGACATGCCGGGACCGAAGTTGGTGTACGACAAGCCTTTAGGCGCAAGACTCTGCATCAGGGTGCGGACGATGGAGTCCGAGCCCGGATCCCATCCGGCGGCAATGACGCTGACGGTCTTCGTCTCCTTATTAATTGGCATCAGCTCGCGGCGATAGTCCACGATGGAGGTGTGGATATCGAAAGAATCCACAGTGTTGATGCCTAAGGGCAGAATCTGTTTGGCGTATTCGGGGCAGCTGCGCGTGGGGCAAGCCAGGATGGCCACGTCCACGTCCTTCAGTTCCCTGATGTCTTTCACCACTTCGTAGGGAGTGAGTTCGATAGTCTTGTTAGCATTGCGGCGGACGATGCCGGCCACTTCGAAATCGGGGGCGGCTTCAAGGGCTTCGAGCGCGAAGCGGCCCACATTGCCGTAACCAACGACGGCGGCTCTGATAGTTTTCATTTTTTCAAAAATTAAAGAGGCAAAATTAAAAAAATACCTTCAGATGAAATTAATTTTGAAGCATTTTCTTTTTATCCGTGAAAAAGAGTATCTTTGCAAAGTTGAGAAATCTCAAAACAAACACCCATGAAAAAGGCACTACTACTTTTTGGAATGCTTGCATTATCATGCATTGGTTTTGCACAAGTGAGTCAGCCCATTTCACATCTTGAAGTTCAAGTTCTCGACAATGACAGTGCGTTTTTGACCTGGAATCTGCCCAATGGATGTGACACCGTTCCGATGACCCTTTCTTGGATAACCAGTGAGACTAATGATGGTGGAAGCACCCAAGCGGGTTTCGATGACATTTTTGGCCATCTGTATAACAGTTCTGATTTAAGAAGCCTTGTTGGATGGAGTGTTGACACAATTTCTTTTTATAAGACAACCCTATGGACATACAGGATTTGTGTTTGGAAACGACCTGATGGAGAATCGATGCAACTGATTTATTCACAGCTGGCTCAAATCAACGATTCAATTATGGCTGCGTGGTGCGATATTCCATTGGATACAACAATTCTTGTCGAAGAGCATACTGATTATTGGTTTGGCGTTAGGGCAACACGAGAAGAGGGACAAACTGGTCCTTTTTTTCCCATTCCATTTGACCGAGGACCTGCCGTTACGGGAAAAGGAGACCTGTTTATGCCTGATTTGGTACATTGGACACCCATGCAGATAGGTTATAACGCCATGATAAAAGCCACTTTGAGCAATAGCTCACGAAAAGGCAAACAATCAAATGAACAGGAAATGTGCTCTGGGTACCGCATCTATCGAGACGGCTCTTTGATTAAAGAGATTCCCTATGGTTTCGTTACCTATTTCACAGATACGGAGTTCACAAGGGAAACCGACGTGGAATACTGCGTTACAGCAATGTATGGCGAGGAGGAATCAGAGTCTGTTTGCGCTACGGCTACTATCACTGGTATTGGAGATACTGCAACGAATGACGACATTACTGTTTTACCTAATCCTACAAATGGCCTCATTCTCATCGAAGGAGCAACGGTTGCCGAAGTGCTGGTCTACAACACTATTGGTCAACTAGTAAAGACTGTG